>Ga0307987_1000028_pt1 | contig 87102 bp, 65 predicted proteins | sample EllFjometagen181_FD_203157 | JGI IMG/M metagenome (GOLD analysis project Ga0307987, IMG submission 203157) | Marine microbial communities from Ellis Fjord, Antarctic Ocean - #181 | ecosystem: Environmental > Aquatic > Marine > Unclassified | place: Southern Ocean | collected 2014-10-08 | reverse complement strand
CCTGGCGCGCGATGCAAGAGAAGAAGGCGAAGAAAGTCGACACCGACGAAGCCTGACTGGGGAGAGTCCATGCACCCCCATCACATGGGGGATGAGGGCCGGCGGCTGGGTAGCAGCGGGTGCTTACTCCGCGCTCATCCCCTGGGCCGGAGCCAGCCATGACCACCCGCGAACAGAGCACCTTCCAGATGCTCTGGAACTGCCCCTCCTGCGACACCCCCAAGCTGCTGGGCCTCGACCACCGCTACTGTCCCAACTGCGGCTTCCCCCAGGACGCAGACAAGCGCTACTTCCCCCCGGAGGGTGAAGAGATCGCCGTGGCCGACCACGTGTTCCACGGTGTGGACTGGAAGTGCCCGGGCTGCGACACCCCCAACTCAGCGGCCGCCCAGTTCTGTGGATCCTGCGGCTCGCCCCGGGAAGGCGACGCCAAGGACGTGGAGATCAAGGACGACACCCCGCCCCCACCACCGCCTCAGCCCCCCAAGAAGAGCAAGAAGGGCTGCATGCTGCTGGGCTGCGGCGGCTTGCTGGTGGTCGGCTTGGTCCTCGCGCTGGTGACGTTCTTCTGGAAGTCCGACGTGGCGCTCACCGTCACCAGCCACAGCTGGGAACGCAGCATCGAGATCGAGAAGTACCAGGCCGTGAACGAGTCGGACTGGTGCGACACAATGCCAGCCAGCGCCACCAGCGTCCGCCGCAGCAGCGAGGTTCGGGACCACAAGCAGATCCCCGATGGCGAGACCTGCACCACCAAGAACATCGACAAGGGCGACGGCAGCTTCGAGAAGGTCGAAGAGTGCAAGACAAAGTACCGCGACGAACCCGTCTACGACGACAAGTGCAGCTACACGGTCCACAAGTGGAAGACCGCCCGCACCGCCCAGGCCGGAGGCTCGAGCGTCACCGACACCCCGGCCTGGCCCGACGTGGGCAGCCTGCGCAGCGGCAACAGCCTGGGGGCGGAGCGCCAAGGCGCAAAGCGCGAGACCTACACCGTGCTGTACAAAGACAACGACGGCGAAGCCCACGACTGCAGCTTCCCCCAAGCTGAGTGGAGCGGCATCGCCCAAGGCTCGACCTGGACCGCCGAAGCCGGCGTGTTGTTCTCGAACCTGGACTGCGACAGCCTCAGCGCGAAGTAGCCGCCACCAACCCGGGCATATCAGTCCTCGACCGGCATGGTGAAGCCGCTGAAGGGCACAACGGCGTGGAGGGACATGTCCAGCTCCGCGGCGTTGCGAACCTCGACCTCCCACACGGCCTCACTGGTGAGCTGGACCTCGCGGATCAACACGATGGGATCGCCCCAGTTGACCAGAGTGTTGCCCTGGGGCAGGCGGGCGACACCGCCGTGAGCGACCGTCTGGATGTCTGATTCGTCACCGTGGCGCCAGACCTCCACCAGCTCGTGCCGAGCTTCATCGAGGGCGTACTCGATGGCCACCGATGCAGACCCCAGCTGACCATCCTGGCTCACAGGCGTCGACATCATCAACAGCGTTCCCGCTGGCGTCATGACGACACCGTGTTGGTGGGAAAACGGCTCCGTGTCAGCCGCGAAGCCCCAGTCATCTCCGGTGCCCCCGTACTCGGCCACGACCACACCATCGTCCCTGCCAATCTCGAGAACCACCGCGGGATTGCGCAGGGATAGCAGCAGCGTGTCGGTATCGGGCAGGTAGCTGAGGGCGTTGGCATGGGTCCAGTCCACGGCGGCCCCGTAGATGCCATCCCGCATGCCGTAGATCTGCGGTTCTCCCCAATCCCAGGTGGAGAACAGCTGGCGGGTCGAACCATCTGCCGAGAGCTCGAAGACCGTATCACCGAAAACAACCTCGTCGGTTCCATCGGCAAAGGTCCAGGGTCGCGCCTCCTCGGAGATGTAGGCCACCGCCCCATCCGGAAGCACCGCGACGGCGTGGTGGATGCTCTTGGTCGGCAGAAGGAACCGTTCGTTGGGCGCTGTGAGATCTATCCTGAGGATGGAACTACCTTCGGCGCTCTGAGAATGGATCACGAACTCACCACGAGCCACGTCGAACTTCGCATCACCGAAGAAACACCCAGCGCCACCGTGGTACCAGACAGGGCGACCCAGGCGGTCGATGATCTGGATCCAGGCGCCGGACGGGCTCATTGTCGTGGTCAGCGCGAAGCGCGAGGCATCCATGAGGGACGGCTTCGAGACCGACAAGGTGAACTCCGGAAGGTCCGATGGAGCCGAGCCGGTGATGGCGATGGCATCACCGACGTAGTCGCCATCGTCTCCCGAGGTGTGAACCGTGATCTTCACCGGCAGGTCCGGAGGGAGGCCCAGGAGCTGGACGCGGTGTACGGTCCCCACCTCGGTGGATGAGGTCTCCTGGGACGCTTCACCCTCGACCCGGTACTCGACCCAAGACACTCCAGGCTCCGGCGTCTCCCAGTTGGCCCAGAGGCTCATGGCGACCGTCGGGTCCTGCTCCACTGAAACCTGCACCCGAACCGCCACATCCAGTCCCGCATGGACCGCCTCGCCAGGGGCATGGCAGCCGCCAAGACCGAGAAGCAAGAATGGGAGGAAACGATGAGAGCGCAAGTGGGGCGCCTCGCACAAGTGGCAGAGGTTTACCTCCTAAGTCACAGTTTTCGATCCATCGGATCGACCAATGATCAAATCATGTCGGCGATGGCCTGCAGTGCGGCCAGCAGATCGCGGGCCTGCTTCGGGCTGTGTTCGTCGCCCCGCAGCTGAGCGATGAGCAGCGCAGGGGCCTGGTCCAGGTAGCCATCCTGAGGGCGGGTGGACTTGTAGGACTCATCCCTGTCGATGAACTCGAGCCCACAGCCATGCTCGCGGACGCAGGCCATCAGCGCATCACGAGCGTCATCGCGCAGCCAGCCGACCTCGTGCTGGATGTGGAAGACCTCATCAAAGCCCGGTCCTGGGCTGCCGGTGTACTTCTTGTTGCCCACCCCGTGGACCAGATCGAAGCCGGCGGGCACCGGCGCCTGAACGGCCAGCACCAGCCGCAACACATCGGCGTTGGTGGCGTCCGGGGCGATGGGATCACGCCCCAGGCGCACCGTAGCGTAGGTGAAGGCATAACGACGGCCCCCATCCTCGCCCTCGTACCAGGGACACATGCCCCCCTTGCGCGCGGCGCCCTCTGCGGCCCCCAGCCCCTGAGCGAGTTCAGCGCCGGCGGCCTTCGCTTGGGCGTAGCGTTTGCGGTTGAACCAGCCGAGGATGCCCCCTAGGGGCAGCAGCGCGAGCCAAGCGGAGGCGGACAGCGAGGTGATCATGGCCATGGGGGTCCTCTATCGGCTCGAAGCCGCTCCGCAGTCCGTACGGTCGGCGCCATTGCCGAACACCAGCACGTCTCCACCTACCTCGAGCCCATCAACGAAGACCTGGGCGTCGACCTGGCAGAGAGAGGCGTTGTCGGTGATGGTCAGATTATGGCTCACCGTACGGAGGCAGGACAGACCATTCAGGCTGGAGAGGTCGTCGTTACCACTAATCGTCAGCTGGAATCCAACGGCAGTGACTCCAGAGAGCCCCTCCAGCCCTACCAGGGAGTCATTGTTCTGGATCAGCAGGCTGCTGCGGATGTCGGCGAGGCTGGACATCTCGATGGTGGTGATGGACCGATTGTCCACGATGTTCAGGAACCGAAGAGAAGAAATCTTGGGCGCAGTCAGACCGTGCAGCGCTTCGGCGGACCACACGGTCAGCTCGTCCACGAACTCCAACACTGGCAGCTCGAGCACGGCGAGCGCGTCGTTGTCGTTGAAGAACGCGAAATAGACCTCTTCGAGACCTGAGAGGTCCAGCTCCGTCAAGGCCGGCTGGTGCATGACGTACAGGCGATCGCCTGCGTCGGTAAGACCGGAGAGATCGATCCGAGTCACTGCCAGGTTGTCCTGGATGGTCAGGTCGTCTCCGACAGCGTCGAGTCGTGGCAGATCGATGGTAGTCAGCGCGGCGTTGTCCTGGATGGTCAGGTCGTCGCCGACATGCACGAGGGCAGGTAAGGCAACCGAAGTCAGCGAAGCGCTGTCACGGATTGTGAGGCTCCGCTCGAGCGAGCGCAGCGAGCGCATGTCGAGACCGGCGAGGGCGTCATTCCTGTGGATGTACAGGGAGCGACCCAGGGTCTCCAGGCTGGGCAGGTCAATGTGGGCCAGGGAGGCGTTGCGCGCGACCCAGAGGTTACCACCCACGGCGGAGAGACCGGGCAGCTCCAGGGCGTCGAGCACCGCCTGGCCGTCGATGTCGACGTCTCCGCTCACGGTGGAGAGTACGGGCAGGTCGAGCTCCACCAGCGCGTCGTTGTTGCGAACGACGAGGTCCCGGCCCACGGCAGCGAGCGCCGGCAGGCCAATACGCTCCAGGCTCTCGTTGCGATGGATGAAGATCTCTTCACCCACCGACTCGAGACTTCCCAGGTCGTCAATGGCTGCGAGGGCCGGGTTGCTCCTGATGCGGACAGCACCATCCACCACCACGAGGCCGGGCATCGCCACATCGACGAGGGCATCACAGCCTGTGACCTTCAACATTGCCGCGACAGACTCCAAGAGTGGCAGGTCGAGGCTGGTGAGCCAGACCTGCCCATCTACCTCCAACCGTCCCCCTACGACATCACACTGCGACAAAGCGTCGAGATCACGCTCGCTCGCAATGTATTGATCATCCGCGCAAGACGTGGGTTTCCGACATCCACAGGCGATCAGCGGTACCGCGGCCAGCTGCGCCAGCGTGAGCGCGACCCGAGACATGGCGACCTCCGGCAGCCAGACTACCACGACAAAGGACAGCTCCGATGAAAACTGCGATCCGAGCTACAAGAGTCGGTTCGAACCATCCAAAGGCGCGACAGGATGGGGATGAGCCATCCATTCCGGCCCTCTCTCACAGGGTCACCTGCGGATTTGCGAGCTTCTACCGCCGGGTGCGAACGGACATGGCCGTCACAAAGAGCCCTGTGGATGGTTCGGGTGAACCCCGTCGCTGAAGTGGATGGTTCAGTGCCCCCCTGGTTGCTCCGCGAGAGCCATCACTTCACCCGGCACTCATGCCCCGGCGGCGGACCCTCGAGCCGCAGCCCCTGCTGGCGCCAGACCACTGGGACTTCGGCCCAGAGCTTCCGCAGCACCGAGCAGTAGGGCTCGTCCAGCACCGACAGCTCCCAGGCCAGGTGGTCGCCCATCTCGGTGGCGGCCATGACAGTGGAGTCCCGAGCGGCCAGATGTACCACCGGGCCGTACAACTGGGCGTCCACCAGCACGCTGCCCCGCTCGGCGGACCACAGGCCCACGGTGCCGTCTCCGAAGCCCGCCAGCAGCAGCTCGTCGGACACCGGCAGCAGTGCGGTGACCGCATAGCTGGGAACATCCTCGAGCATGATGCCCACCGGGCGGCTGGTGGTGCGAGGTAGCAGCATCACGCCGCCGTCTTCGAGGCCAAGGTAGAGGTTCTGCCCCCGCTGGGCCAATGCCACCACCTCGTCCTCGAGGGGCAGCAGCCAGGTGGCTTCGAGGCTGGGCATACCGAAGGCCCGCACCGCGCCGCCGGCGGCCACGATGAGCTCGCCGTCGCCATGCCCGATGGCCGAGGCGCCTTCGCGCACGCTGACCCGCTGGCCCTGCTCGTCGAGCCACACCACCTCGCCGGCCTGACTGCGCAGGGCGCAGCCCGCATCCAGGGCCACCAACTGACCGGCCCGGGGTTCCTGGAGCTGACCCAGGATCTCTCCCGACGCCAGATCCCAGCGCTGCACCAGACCTTCCCAGGTCTGCAGGCAGAGCATGTCTCCCGAGGGGGACTGGGAAGCCAGCCAGGCCTCGCCCGCCAGCAGCCGGGGGGGCCAGTCCAACACCGAGCCGATGTCGGGCTCCAGGGGCAGCCATCCGTCTTCCCGCAGCAGGGCGGCGGGCCGGTGGGCCAGCAGCGCCGACCACCGCCCTGGCCGAGCCGCGGCCAGGTCCCAGACCTGTACGGTGCCGTCCTCGGCGGTGGTGGCGGCGCGCTGCCCGCTGGGGTCGAAGCGGATGGCGTTGGCGGCCACCCGGTGACGCCCCAGCAGGGTCTTGCTGCCGTCCATGCCCACCAGCCACACCGAGCCATCGGCGCAGGTGACCCCCAGGCGACGGCCGTCAGGGGTGAAGGAGACCGAGAAGGTGTCCGCCTCGAAACGAGCCAGCACCTGTCCGGTGCGGGAGCGTAGGTTCCACAGCCGCAGCCGGCCGTCGGCCCCCACCGATGCCACCCGCCGGCCGTCGGGGCTCAACGCGGCGTCCACCGCCCGACCCTGATGACCGGGGAGCTCGACCTGTAGCTCGCCGCTGCGTGTGTTCCAGACCCGCACCGGACCGTCGCTGCCCGCAGCCACGGCCAAGCGTCCGTCGCTGCCGAAGCGCCCCTGCAGCGCCACAGGGGCGTGACCGCCGGTGGAGCTGATCAAGGCCCCACTGGCCAGATCCCAGGCGTGAAGCCCACCCTCGGCGTCCAGGCTGTACAGCACGCGGTCTTCGGGGCCGAAGTGCAGGGCAAGCACGGTATTGTCGGCGGCCTGCAGCAGGCGCAGCACCCGGCCAGAGCTGGCATCGAGCAGCCAGATGCTGCCGTCGTTGCCCGACAGAGCCAGCACATTGCCGTCCCTCGAAGCCGCCAAGGTCATGATCTCTGGCACCGGCGCGTTCAGCCGGGAGCGGGGCTCGCCGCTGTGGGCGTCCCAAGTGTAGACCACGCCCTGGGTGTCGCCGGTGACCAGCCGATCGCCGGTCTGGGTGAAGGCAAGAGCCAGCACATCGGCCTGGTGGCCCTCCGCCCCGGACAACATCTCGAGGTGCTCGAGGTTCCACAGGCGGAGCTCCTGATCCCGCCCACCCGACACCAGCGTCGTGCCCTGGGGGCCGAAGGCCAGATCGTTGACCCAGTTCTCGTGGCCCTGCAGCACGTGGCTGCGCCCGCCCGCCTCGAGCTCCCACAGGCGGATGGTCTCGTCCTGGCTGGCGGTAGCCAGCAGCCCCCCGGAGGGGTCGAAGCGCACGGTGGTGATGGCCGCGGCGTGGCCTTCCAGCTCCCTCAAGGGCACCATGCTGTGGGCGTCGATGAGCCGCACGCTGTGGCCAGGCCCGGCATCGGCCAGCAGGTCGCCACTGGGATGGAAGGCCACGCCCCCCTCGAACTCACCGGACTCGTGGTCTCCCACCTGTCCCAGCAAGGTGCCATCGGCCACGTCCCACATACGCAGCATGCCGTCCTTGCCGGCGCTGACCAGGCGCAGCCCGTCGGGGGAGAAGGAGAGGTCCGTCACCCGGGCGTCGTGGGCGATCCAGGCGCCGAGGTGATCCCCGGTGAGAGGGTCCCACAGTGCGACCTCCCCCCGGGCGTCGGCGCTGGCCAGCACCCCACCGTCGGGGCTGAAGGCCAGGCTGCGCAGGGCGGCGTCGTGCTCGCCGAGGCTGGCGGCCCGGCCCCTGGCGACGTCCCACAGCAGCAAGGTGCCGTCCAGGCTGCCCGAAGCCAGCTGGCTGCCGTCGGGGGACCAGGCCAGGGCCGGCACCTTGTCGATGTGCAGCTCGAGTCGGGTGCGCTGCCCGCTGGCTACGTCCACCAACAGGATGCCGGTGTCCGACAAGCCTGCGGCCACGGTACAGCCGTCAGGGCTGAAGGCCACCCCCAGCACCCTCGACGGCGCCCGCAGCCTCCAGCGCAGGGGTGCACGCTCGAGGCGCCACCACAGGGCCCGGGCCAGGGCGGAGTCCCGCAGCTCGAGGGCGTCGCGCACCCGGGCGCGGGCTTCGATGTGGTCACCGGCCAGCCACGCGGCCTGGGCGCCCTCGCGCTGGACCTCGGCCTGGCGGGCTTCGGCCACCTGGCGCTGGGCCTGGGCTTCCCGGCCCTGGACGCTGGCCTCGCGGGCCTGGAGCGCGGTGAAGGCCGCCACCGCCAGGGTGATCAGGAAGCCCGCCGCCACCACCCGACGAGAGCGCTTCTGCTTGCGCAGCTCGCGCACCGAGCCCGCGGTGAGGAACCCCCGGACGCGCTCGGGGATGGAGTCCAGCCGGGCTGCCCGTTCGTGGGCGTCGTGCAGGGCAGCGCCCCGCCAGAGCTCTTCCTGCCGGCGACCGCGGCGCTCCCACAGCTCGGCGGCCTGGCCCACTTCGGCCAGGAAGGCGAGCTGTTCATGGTCTTCCTCGATCCACCGGGACAGGCGGCTCCAGGCGCTGATCAGCGACTCGTGCACCAGCTCGAGCTCGGCATCGTCTGGATTCGCAGCGGCGCCCTCGGACTCACGGGCTTGCCGCACCACCACCAAGCGGCCGTCCACCAGGCGCTGCACCACGGCGGCGGCGTCGGGGCCGAGGGTTAGGAGCAGGGCACCCCGGGTGACCACCTGGCGATGCCCGGGCAAGCCCAGGCGATCGGGGGTGACCAGGCGCAGCAACACCGCGCGCGCCAGATCGAGCTGGGCCGGGCTCATGCCCGCCAGCACACCGTCGGCATGCAGCGCCAGGGCGCCGCCGATGCCGCCCATGGCGTCGTAGGCCGACCGCAGCAGCAGGCGCCGCTGGGTGTCGCGGCGCTCCCAGAGCATCCGCCCCGCCACCTGCAGCAGGGGCAGCGCCGCGGGTTCGCCGTCCACCTCGGCCACCATGGTGGCCACGAGCTCGGGCTGGTCCCAGGCGTAGCCCACGGCCTGCACCGGCCGAGAGAGGATCTCCTCGAGGGCCGCCGGACCCGGGCTGCCCAGCACCGCGACGCGCTCGAGGGCCGCGCGGGCTTGACCACCTTCGGCCAGCAGACCCAGGAAGTCGTCGCGCAGGGCCAGCACCACCCGCACCAGGCCGTCCACGTCGTCGGCGGCCAGGGCCACCGCGGCCATGAAGGCGGCGCGGACGTCTCGCTGTGGGCAGAGGGTGACCAGCTCTTCGAGCTGATCCACGAACAGCACCACCCGGCTGGCGCGATCCAAGGCCAAGGCTGCCAGGTACAGCCCCAAGCGAGCGGGGGCCTCCAACAGCTCCTGGGCCAACAGCTCCGCGGCGTGCTCAGGGCTGATGGCTTCGTCGGGCAAGCCCGGCGGTGCAGCGGCGGCCACGACGCGGGCCAGGGCCTGCAGAGGTTCGCGACCGGGGCGCAGGTCCAGCAGCACCAGGCTGGTTTGCTCTCTCAGGCGAGGCACCAGGCCCGCCCGGGCGAAGGAGCTCTTACCGGCGCCGGAAGGGCCCACCAGCGCCAGCACGGGCTGCTGGCGTAGACGCTCCACCGCCTCGGCCACCTCGGCTTCTCGACCGTAGAAGTGGTCGGCGTCCCGCTCGCTCCAGGGCATCAGGCCCCGGAAGGGCGCACGGGTCTCGCGGCGCACGTGCCCCTGCCCCTCGATGAGCTCGTCCAGCAGCGCGACCACCCGCTCGACCGAAGGGCGCGCCTGGGCCCGCTTCTGCAGGCAGCTGTGCACCAGACTGGCCAAGGGCGCGGGGACCACCCGCACCAGGGGAGGCACGGCCTTGGGGGAGGCTTGGACCTGGATGAGCTCGCGATCGGGCAGACCCTCGTAGGGCTGATGCCCCTCGAGCAGCTCGTAGAGCAGCACGCCGAGGGCCCAGACGTCGCTGGCGGGTCGGGGGGGCTGGCCCAGCCACAGCTCGGGCGCCATGTAGGGAGTCGTGCCGGCCAGATCGAGCTCGTCGTCGTCGTCGGCCAAGTGGGCGGCGTCCAGGGGCTGGGCAAGGCCGAAGTCGAGCACCCGCACGCGTCCATCGGGAGGGATTACCACGTTTTCAGGCTTGAGATCCCGGTGCAAGATTCCGTGGCTGTGGAGCTCACCCAGGGCGTCGGCCACCGAGCGGCCCATGCGGATGGCCTCCCGCACGCCCATGGGGCCCTGGTCCAGTCGCTGGCGCAGGGTGTCGCCTTCGAGGTACTCGAGCACCACGAAGGGGCTGCCCCAGTGCATCCCAGCCCCGAAGACCGTGATGATGTGAGGATGAGAGAAACGCGCGGTGGTGCGGGCCTCTCCCAGGAAGCGCTCCACCGCTTCGGGGGACCCCATAGCGTCAGCGTGCAGCACCTTGAGGGCCACGCGACGCCCCAGGGCGAGATCCCGGGCCAGGAACACCTCGCCCATGCCGCCCCGACCGATGGAGCGGAGCACTCGGTACTGGCCCAGGACCGAGCCAGGACCGATGGGTCCGCCCGGCGCGTCCTGTTCCACTAGCCGACCTCGACCCGTACCATCACGGCCCCCCACATTCGCGGGAAGGGCGCCACCATGAACACCGCGGACTGGGTCTGGCCGCGCTTGCGCACCAGGCTGCCCTCGACCCGGCGGATGCGGGTCGCCGCCACCGATGAGGGGTCCTGGGCGGAGAACAGCAGCGGATCGAAGGACTCGATCTCAACCAGATCGGTCCAGGAATGACCCACCAGATCGCTGGGAGAGCGCTGGAGCAAGGCCCCCAGCTGGCTGTTGGCCCCCAGGATGATGCCGCCCCGGCTGACCGCGCAGGCCGTGGCGTCGAGCTCGAGGCTGGCGCCGATGGGGCGCACCACGGTCTTGTAGTAGCGACAGGACGAGCAGGAGCTGTCACAGCCCACCGCAGCGTCGCCGTGACGGGCCCGCGCCACGAAGCAGTGCCAGGACTGACTGGCCAGCACCTGGCAGCGGCTGCAGTCGTGACCCTTGGTGAGATCCCGACGCGCCCAGCACAGGGTGTCCTGCAGAGCCGCCGCTTCGCTGATGCGCGCGGGCAGCTCCATGTCGTTGGCCTGCATGAAGGAGCGCACCTCGTCGACGTGCACCCGGAAGTGACCCGAGGGCAAGGCGTGGGCCTCGATCTTCCCCTGGCCGATCCAGTTGAGCACCGTGCGGTTCGACACCCCGCACATGCGCGCCACCTTGCCAACAGACAAAAACGGACTGGTTCGGCTCGTGCTCAACTCACCCTCCTAGGCGAAACCCAGAGAACATTCCTAACCGGAAGGAATCCCCAGGCGACCCAGACGGCGGAACGCCCGGGTCCTGAGCGCGTGGGTCGCAGACGATGCTACAGCATCCAAGGGCAAAGAGGCAGCTTGCAAATGCGAGCACACCGGGTATCAGGCGGCCCATGCGAATCCACAAATTCCTCCCCGTCCTCGTCCTGACCTGCGCCGCCATGGCGACCTCCCAGGCCAAGGCCACCGTGAACATCGAAAAGTACCGCCTGGCCCTCGAGGAAGACGGCGCCGCGGGCAGCGTCTCGCTAGGCATCACCTCGAAGACCGGCAATGTGGACTACTTCGAGACCAAGCTGGGGGGCACCGCGGGCTACCGCCAGGGGCGGCACCTGCTGCTGGGTGTGGTCTCGGGCACCTACGCCGCCAAGCGCACCGGCAGCGACCGCCAGGACGACCCCAGCGGCACCCTGTTCGACAGCGAGGCGCGCTACGCCAACAAGCTGCTGGGGGCCTTGCGCTACAACTACGGCCTCAACGATCGTCTCGCCGGAGAGCTATTCACCCAGCTGCAGTACGACGAGTTCCTGCGCATGGACCTGCGCGGCCTCGGCGGCCTGGGCGCCCGCCTCACGGTGCTCGAGGGCGACCGTGGCAACGTTCACCTCGGCACCGGCTACATGCTCGAGCACGAGAGCCAGAACCCGGACCTCGTGGCCGAGGACCCCACCACCCTGGCCCACCGCTGGACCTCCTACGTCAGCTTCGCCGTCGAGCCCATCGACGGCCTGACCATCAGCTCCACCGGCTACGCTCAGCCCCGCATCACGGACTTCGCCGACTACCGCCTGCTCAACGAGAGCGCCCTGAACGTGGGCCTGGGCGAGCACTTCTCCATCGGAATCGCCTTCACCCTGCGCCACGACTCCGACCCGGTGATCCTGGTGGACGGCGAGCCACCGCTGATGCCCACGGACACCTCCATCGTCAACAAGATCTCGCTGGAGTTCTAGCTGAGTGCGCTCCGGAGCCGTGTTATGGGGACAACCCTGCCAAACCCAGCCCCGGAGCGAGTGATGAAGGTCAACACCGAGCGTCTCAAGTCGCGTTTCTTCAGGTACGTCCAGATCTGGTCCCAGTCCGAAGACGGCGTCGAAGACCGCTACCCCAGCACGCCACAGCAGCTCGACTTCGCCGCCATCCTCGAAGCCGACCTCCGCGCCATGGGCCTCAGCGATGTGAAGCTCGACGAGCACGGCTACGTCACCGCCACCCTGCCCGCCACCCCCGGCTACGAAGACCAGCCCGTGGTCGGCTTGCTGGCCCACTACGACACCTACCCGGGCGTGTCCGGCAAGAACGTCAAGCCCATCGTGCACATCTACGACGGCACCGACATCGCCCTGCCCGACGACCCGGAAGTCATCATCAAGGCCAAGGAAAACCCCGAGCTGGCCAAGTTCGTGGGCGAAGAGATCATCACCGCCAGCGGCACCACCCTGCTGGGCGCCGACGACAAGGCCGGCTTGGCCGAGATCCTCGAAGCCGTAGCCATGATGATGGAAGACCCCACCCTGCCCCGCCCCCCCATCCGCCTGGGCTTCACCCCGGACGAGGAAGTGGGCATGGGCACCGCCCACTTCGACGTGGAAGGCTTCGGGGCGCATGTGGCCTACACCTTCGACGGCTCCACCATGGGCGAGGTCGAGAACGAGACCTTCAGCGCCGACGGCGCGGTCATCAGGATCACCGGGCGCGATGTGCACCCCGGCTACGCCAAGAACAAGATGATCAACGCCGCCCGCGTGGCCGCGCGCTTCATCGAGTGCATCCCCCAGGGCCTGTCCCCAGAATGGACCGAAGGCCGCGAAGGCTACCTGCACCCCGTGCACCTGTCGGCCGACACCTCGAACGCCACCATCACCTACATCGTGCGGGACTTCACCGTCGATGGCCTCGAGCGCCTCGAAGCCTACCTCATCCTGCTGGCGGAATCCCTGCAGCGCGAGTTCGAGGGCTCCAAGATCGAAGTGCAGATCAAAGAGCAGTACCGCAACATGATCAACCACCTCGACGTCGAGCCCCGGGCCGTGGAGTTCGCCATGAAGGCCGTGAACCTCACCGGCATCGAAGCCCGCCTGCTGTCCATCCGCGGCGGCACCGACGGCGCCCGCCTCTCCGCCCTGGGCCTGCCCACCCCCAACATCTTCGCCGGTGGGGTCAACTTCCACTCCAAGTTCGAGTGGGTGGCGGTGCGAGCGATGGAGATGGCAGTTTTGAGCGCCATTAAGATTGCTCAGGTGTGGGCTGAAGAGGGGTAGACCCCAGCGCCGATTCGCGGCCTGAGCGGCCCCCTTCGACCCGTGCTATCCTTGCCCCGGGGAGCATGGCTCCCTTCGCGTGGGCACGCGTCAAGACGGCAAACATCGGAGCGACCATGAAGGCCTTGATGGCAACAGGGGCGACGTTCGGCCTGCTTTTCCTGGGATGCCTGGACTTCGACTGCAGCCCTCCACCACCGGAGGACAACGACCGGGACGGCTACGACGAGGACGAAGACTGCGACGACCACGACGCCTCGGTCTATCCTGGAGCCCCGGAGTACTGCGACGGCGAAGACAACGACTGCAACGGGAACATCGACGACTGGGCCGTCGACGCGATCCTCAGCTGGGAAGACGACGACGACGACGGCTACGGAGACCCCAACGCCACCACCGAGGAATGCGCCACGCCCGCGGGCAATGTCGACAACAACGACGACTGCGATGACCAGAACGCGTCCTCACATCCCGGCGCCGCCGAATACTGCGACGGCGAAGACAACGACTGTGACGGGCACGCGGACGAAGAGCCCGTGGGTGCACCGATCTGGTGGGCCGACGCCGATGGCGACGGCTTCGGCGACGCCGCAATCTCCGTCGAAGGCTGCGAGGCCCCCTCGGGCCATGTGGACAACGATCGGGACTGCGACGACAGCGACGCGGCCGTCCACCCCGAGGCCATGGAGGTCTGTGGCGATGCCCAGGACAACGACTGCCTGCCGCTGACCCAGGACGAGTGCGGCTACCAGCTCATCGAGCTGTCCACCGCCGACGCCACATTGCTGGCCCGGGCCGAGAGTGAGAAGGTGGGCTGGGCCATCGCCGCCGCCGGCGACATCGACGACGACGGCTACGATGACGTGGTCATCGGCGGCCCCGGGGCGAGCACCGCCACCGACGGCGCCTACATCGAGCTGGGGCCCTTCAACGGCCGCTACAGTCTCTCCTACGCCTGGGCCCACGTCGAAGGCAGCGGGCCGGGCATCGAGGCCGGCTACGCGGTGACGGGCGCCGACGTCAACGACGACGGCTACGGCGACCTGCTCATGGGCGCCCCCGACGAGAGCATCGACGGCGACGCCGCCGGCGCGGCCTACCTGTTCTACGGCCCGGACATCGCGGGCTGTGAGCCCTACTGCGAGGGCGCCACCCTGGCGGGCGAGGACGTGGGTGACCGCGCAGGCTCCGCCGTGGCCGCCGGCGACGTACACGGGGACGGCTACGCCGATGTGCTGGTGGGCGCCCCCGCCCACAGCGATGGCGGCGCGGCGTACCTGGTCTTCGCCCCCCCCGATGGCCTGGTGTACCTGGCCGAGGCCGACCTGAAGCTCAGCGGTGAAGACGGCGGCTCGGCCGGCAGCTCTCTGGGCACCGGCGACCTGAACGACGACGGCTACGACGACCTGCTGGTGCTGGATCCCGACCACGACTTCGGCACCCTGTACGCGGTGATCGACGTGGGCGACGGCTTCATGGATCTGGCGGACGCCCCCATCCGCATCCACGGCGAAGAGGACACCCTCATCAGCTCGTTCTCCGCGGATGCAGACCTGGACAACGACGGAGACATCGACCTGCTCATCGGCCTGACCCTCGAGTCCGGCGATGCCGCGGACCGCGCTGCGGTGGTGTTCTTCGGCCCCCTGCTCGAAGAGCGCAGCCTGGACGACGCCGACGCCTGGGTGAGCTCCCAGTATCTCTACGCCAACGGCGGGCTGGTGGTGGCCGCCGGGGGTGACGTCAACCGAGACGGCGCCCACGACATGCTGCTGGGCGCCCCCGAGGCCGAGGTCATGGCCGCGCCCCACTACACCGAGCTGACCACCTTCGCAGGCTCGGCCTTCGTAATCGCCGGCCCCATCGAGGCCGGTGAGATCCCCCTGGGCCAGGCCGACCTGCGGTTGTACTCCGCCAACAGCCGAGACCTGGACACTTTCAGCGTGTCCTTCGCCGGCGACGTGGACCGGGACGGCATGGAGGATCTGCTCATCGGCGCCTGGCGCAACGCCGACATCGGCACCAACGCCGGGCTGGTGTGGATGGTGGCAGGCGACCGACTTTAGCACCCCGATCCGGCAGTACGGCGCGCATTCCGCGCCATACGCCCAGGGGTGAGCCGAGCCGCGGCGGTACGGCGCGCATTCCGCGCCATACGCCCAGGGGTGAGCCGAGCCGCGGCGGTACGGCGCGCATTCCGCGCCATACGCCCAGGGGTGAGCCGAGCCGCGGCGGTACGGCGCGCTCTGCTCTCAGCTACTCGGCGTCGGTGTAGCCGGGAATATAGGCCTCGAGCACGCCGTGCACGTCCACCTGCAGGGCGTGTACGTTGCCATTGTCACGGTTGAGGACGTACAGCACGTCCTCTTCCCAGCCGCCGATGCCGTTGCCCCAGTGCATGTTGGGAACCCAGGTGGCGCCGGTCTCGTGGACCAGATCGATGGCGCTGCCGTCGGGGGCGTAGCGGTAGACGTCGCCCGACACGTACTCACTGACGTAGATGTTGTCGCAGGCGTCCACCGCGATGCCGTCCAGGCCGCCCTTCTCGCCCCAACCGAACCAAGGCTCGCACACGACACCCCAGTGGTGGCTGTAGTCCATGCAGGTGCCCGTCCAGGGGCCCGAGGGGTACAGGGCCGAGCAGTCGTCGCCGAGCTCGAGGCCCCGGCAGCCGTCCTCCATCAGGTCGTAGTCGCTGTCGACCACGCAAACCATCGCGCCTTCCCAGCCAGCCACACAGTAGCCGTACTCGTTCTCGAAGCGGCAGTTGCTGTAGGCCGTCTGGCCGGCACATTGTTCGATCCGGGTGTCTTCGGCACGAGGGCAGAAGGCGTCCTCGACGATGTCGGTCTGCTCGACGCAGACGCTGGTGATGGCTTGGTCCATCAGCGTGGTCTCGCAGGCATCGCCAGCGTTGAGGCCCTCACAGGCGGCGTGGTCGCGGTCCACATCGCAGCTCAGCTCGCCGTCGCCGCCGTCGGCGCACTGGCCCACACCGCCGTAGACCATCAGGCAGGCAGCTCCCACCTGGGCGTCGGCGCAGGGGACAGGGATGGTGCTGGGGTCGATGCTGGGGACGTAGCCCAACAGCAGCGGCTCTTCCCAGTCCTGATCGGTGATGCGCTTCATGGCGTGGACGGTGCCGCCGCCGAAGCTGGTCACGTACAGGGTCTGGTAGTCGGTGGAAAACTGCAGGCCGTTGGGGTGGTGCAGGCCCTGGGCCACGAAGCTGTACTCGCCCGTCTCGGGGTCGATGCGCCGCACACGGCCGGCGTCGTGCTCGCTGACGTAGACGATGCCTTCGGGATCCACCTCGATGCCGTTGGGGTAGGCCATGCCCGAGACCACCACCTCGGCGCCGCCGCCGGGCTGCACCCTCATCAGCGAGCCCGTGGCGGCGTCGCTGAAGACGTAGCTGCCGTCAAGCATCTGGTGCATGCCGCTGGTCCACTGGCCGGCGTTGGGCAGGATGACCTTGCGGTCACCATCTTGGTTGATGCCGATGAGGTTGCCGCCGTAGTCGATGCCCACCAGGTAGCCCTCGGCGTCGAGCACGAAGTCTTCGGCCGGGATGAAGCCCCGTAGGGTCTCGGACTGAACCGGCAGGGCCGCCGGCTCGGTACACTCGGCCTGGGTGGGGATGCCGCCGGGGTCGCCCGAGTCGACGGTGTCCAGCACCGGCGAGCTGTCAGGGGTCGAGTCGAGGGTCGTGTCCGGAGCGGTGTCGTCGTTGTCGACGGTGCCCGCACAGTGGCAGCCGGCCAGGATCAGAAAGCACACAGAGCTCAGGCGCATGTCATCTCCAGTTCGTCACTCGCAGATCTCGAGGGCCTCGTTGCATTCCTGGCCTTCGGGGCAGTCTTCGTCTGCGTCGCAGGGGGTGAAGCCATCCACGCGGACAGCAGGCATCCGGCTGGAGGACACCACGAAGTCCATGCACCCCGCATCGCCGAGGTCCACGGAATCCACGGTGCGCCGCACCAGGGTGCCGTTGGGGAACCCCGTGACCCCCGCGGCCACCAGTAGATCAGTCATGGCGCCGGGGATCACGCCCTCGCCGTCGTCGTCGAAGGTGCAGGTCAGGCTGATGGGCGTGGCGCCGTGCTGGTCGATGGTGACCCTGAGGAACACATGGGAGCGCACTTGGCCCTCGGGGGGGGGCCAGGTGATGGTGAGATCCTGGCCTTCGTACAGCAGCCAGGTGTCCTGTTCGGGCTCGATCTGCTGCACACCCACGCCGTACAGGGTCACCGGGCCCCAGGGTCCTCCCTGGGTCTTCAGCTGCACCAGCTGCCCCGCGTCGTAGGCCGGGTGGCCCACAGAGGTGTCGAAGTAGGTGTAGCCCGGGGAGACCGGCGTCATCTCCACAGCATCGCCCAGCCCCAGGATGGAGACCGTGCCGAGGTCCTGGGTCGCCGGGTAGGGCACGCAGCTACCGCCGAAGTCGCAGGCTTCGTCCGAAGCGCAGGGCGGGTTGCAGTAGGGGTTGTTGCGCCGCAGGGCCCGGCAGTCGCCCTCGACGGCGACTTCCTCGAGCACGGTCATGGGCACCACCCCGTCGCTGACCGAGCCGCTGACCGTGGAGTAGTCGGCCAGGGCGTCCACTACGAAGCCGCCGTAGTCCCCGGCCATGGTGCAGGGGCCCGCCAGGGGCACGGTGGCCGGGTCGACCCCGGCGGTGGTGTCGGTGTCGGTCTCGGGCTGGGTGTCGTCGGGGGGGGCTTCCTTGTCACCACAGCCCGTGCTGGCCAGAGCGACCAGGACGAGCAGCGTGGATGCGGTGCGCAGGCCCACGGGCAGCGAAATCACCCGCCCCAACCGGGGTAGGGCCGGGCCTGCTTGACCCACAGCTGGGGTTCGTCGGTGGTGTCGTCGTCCCAGCTGTCATCGAACTTGAACTCCACGTCCATGCCGTAGAAGCCGTCGCCACCGTAGACCTCGTAGTAGTAGCTGTGGATGGCCGACAGGGCGTTGCCCAGGGCGTAGGTCTGGGCGCTGGACAGCACCGTCTCGTCGTCTTCGATGAGGCTCGAGTTGGCCAGGTAGACCACCGGCTGGCCGGGCATGTCGTAGTAGTACAGGAAGATGTCCGAGGTGACGCCGGCTTCGGGCTGCACCACCGACTCGCCCCCAAGCTGGACGTTGACGTAAAACGCCGGCTCCATGCCCGTGGTGTCGTAGATGTTGGCGGTGATGGCCACCCCGTTGGCTTCCTCGTCGGGGAAGCTGTGGTGGCTCAGGATCGCCATGCCGATGTCCATGTGGGGGATGCTGTAGTACTCGCGCTCTTCGTAGGCCCGGTAGCTCCACAGGCTGGACCAGACGTTCTTGACGGCCTGATCCACCGGATCGCTGCTGTCGCCCAGGGTGGCGCTCTCGCTGTCGTACAGCCCAGCGCCGTTGAAGCCGTTGAGGTCTTCGGCGTTGGTGCTAGAGCGGAAGCGCATGCGGATGCCCGGGTAGTCGGCCTCGAGCTTGGCCGAGAGCAATGCAAAGAAGTCGGGGTCGATAGGCGCGTTCTTGATCTCCTGCTGCAGATCCTCGAGCATCTCCCGCCGGGTGGCGGCGTCGCCCAGGAAGTCGGGATCTTCGAGCATGGCGGCAGCAACCGAGTTCAGCCCGGCCTGCTCCATGTGCTGGTGGAAGTAGTAGACCGGAATGACGAAGGCGGTGGGGTGGGGCACGTCGTCGCCGATGAGAGCCAGGCCGCCGTAGTGGGTGGCCTTGCCGCCAAAGGCAGGCACAGCGGCAGTGATAGCGTCGTCCAGGTTGTAGGTCTCGAGGTCGAGGATCTCGCCCTCGTCACGCAGGTCGGTGACGCTGAGGTCCATGGGGGTGACCTGGAGCGGATCGGGCCTGAACTCCTCCCACCAGGCGTCGGCTTCTTCCTGGGTGACCTCGCGAACGCTCCAGTCCATGGCGGCGACACACAGCTCGGCCCACTGACCCTCGAGGGCGCGCAATTCCGCGTTGTCCCAGGCCTCTCGCAGCGCCATGTTGGGGGTGCCGCGGTTCTGGGACAGCACGTTGATGTGGGACAGTGGGGTCTGCCAGGTAGCCGTGACGATGCCCGAGACCACGGAGATGTCATTGGGCACAGCGTCCAGGACGACGATCTCGCGGGAGCTGACGTTGTCGACCCCGTCGCTCTCGTAGAAGCCGACGGTGCCCATGGAACAGCCCAGGTTGAGGGGCTGGTAGCTGATGCCCTCGAAGAGCTCCTCGGTGGTGATGATCTCGACATCCGAGCCCAGGTCGGGAACCCGAGACTCAACGTTCTGGGAGCTGGGGTGGAAGTACAGCTCTCCGCCGAAGTAGGCGTTGTCCCGAATCAGCCGGTAGGCCGTGGTGATCATGTCGGCGTCGGCGGTGTCGTAGGGTGCGATCTCGTAGGCCCAGACATCCGGCTCTTCGTAGAAGGTGACCGCGCCCAGCAGGAAGCGCCTCGAGGGGCTGTAGTACTCGGTGGTGTTGAACTGCCCTAGATCAGGCACCAGGGGCAGCCCGTCGCCGCTCAGGTTGGCCCAGGCGAAGTCCCAGTGGATGGGGTAGCGCTCGCTGTTCTGGAAGTAGAGGGTCTCCGCATCGGAGCGATCGATGACCGTCTTGACCGAGCTGGCGCCGGGGATCGAGGCATCCAAGGGCAGCGACGCCAACGCCCCGAAGTCTTCCCAGCAGCCGATCTTGTTGCTGAAATCGGGGTCTTCACCCTCGGCGATCAGGCAATCCCAGGCGACGCCGGTGTCGTCGGCGGGATCGGGGTCGGTCGTGCAGCCGATGAGCAATAAAGGCATGAGCAGATGGAGTGGTCGCATCACGAATCCAGGGGCAGAAGGAGCGCTGGGCACGCTCGCGGAGCGGGCACACTGTAGCGCGGAATTCATGGACTGCCGGGCCAAGATGAAGTGAAAGCGAGCGCCCGGCTCCAAGGAGCCGGGCCACTGCTTTTTGCCGTGTGTCCTGCAACCGCCGCTCACCAGGCCCCCCCCAAAGGGCCCCACCCGGCGAGCGTCAGCCACACCCACCCCACATCTTCTCGTTCGAGTCTGTGGGACAGACAGGCGAACACCAATACGTTAGCGTACGCGGCCTCACCGGGTGCACACACAGTGCACACAGACGGCGATACCCTACGTTCTATTGGCCTTGTTCAGGTTCGCTTTCCGGGACCCCTGCGACGCTCACCTGGCTGGGTTCGAGGCTGAGGCGGGTGGCGCCTTGTTCCTTCTCGATAATGCCACCGTCCAGCCCCCAGCCCTCGAAGATGCGCCGGGTTTGGTAGATGAGGCTGTGCAGAGCGTTGCGACTCATGCGCTTGCCCCGCCTCCCCCACAGCACGCTGCGAAGCTCTCCATCGGTGACCCATCCGCCGGGAGCGCGGGCCAGGTAGTCCAACAGCAGGAAGCCATTGGCGGCCCGATGTTCGAACTCGGCCCGGCCCCAGCGCGCGATCACGAGCCCTTCACCCGGCCCCTCGGCCCGCAGCTCGAGCTGGAGGTCATCGGGCAGCGAGCGCTGCAGACCGCTGGTGCGAGAGTGCTCGGAGAGTTCGTCCTGGGGGGGCGTAGCGGCGAGCTTTTCGACCCGCCAAGCCGGCCCGCGGGCGAAGCGCAGCACATCACCGAGCTGCAGGCCCATGCGCTGCTGAAGGCGCCGGCCATTGAGAGAAGTGCCGTTGCGAGAGCCCAGATCGCGCACGAACCAGCCATCGTTGACCCACTCGACCACGGCATGAAAGCTCGACACCGCTTGTTCGTCGAGGCGCAGATCGTTGGCGGCATGGCGCCCAACCTTCAGGCAGGACCCGAAGCGCACGCGCTGACCCGGACAAGGGCCCAGGAGCTCGGAATAGTCGGACAAGAATCAGCCTCGGCAAGGTCGGAAAGATAGCCGCTCGAGCTTGTAGAGGCACAGAGCCGAGGCACAGAGCCCCAACTGCCCATTCTGCCAAAGGCCACAAAGACCGAACCTGGGTGGCCCAAACCGGCATTCAACCGATACACTGCAGCCATGACGCCCCTGGACCACCCCACCCTCTGCGAGGGTCGCTACCGACTCATCGAGATCCTCGGTGAAGGCGGCATGGCGGTGGTGTACCGGGCCATGGACGAGCACCTCCGCGTAGAACGAGCCGTCAAGCTGCTGGCCCCCGCCGCGGCCCGCCAGCCAGAAGCGCGATCGCGACTCGAGACCGAAGCCCGGTCCATGGCGGGCCTGGCCCATCCCAACGTGGTGTCGGTCTACGACATCCGCCAAGACGACAAGGAACTCTTCCTGGTCATGGAGCTCATCTCGGGTGGCACCCTGTGGGAGTGGGTCCGGGGCCACGGCCCCATGCCCCCCGCCCTGGCGGCCCAGGTCATGCTGCCGGTGCTCGAGGCCATGCAAGCCGCTCACAGGGCAGGGGTGATCCACCGGGATCTCAAGCCCCAGAACATCATGCTCGACGCCAGCGGCACCCCCAAGGTCGTCGACTTCGGCATCGCCCATGTCCAGGACTCCCTGGCCAACACCTCCTACACTCGCACCGGCACCGTGCTGGGCACTTGGGCGTTCATGGCCCCGGAGCAGCGCCACTCCGCACGCCAGGTCGACGAGCGCAGCGACGTGTACGGCCTGGGCGCCACGCTGTACTCCCTGCTCACCGCCGAGCCCCCCTTCGACCTGTTCGCCGCCGACCAGGACTCCCGGCTGCTGGCCGGCATCCCCGACGCCCTGGCCGAGCCCATCCGCCGCGCCACCCGCTACAACCCGGACGAACGCTTCGCCAGCGCCGCCGAGATGGCCGAGGCCATCGCCGCCGCGCTCCCCAGCCTCGAACCCATCCCCAAGGACACCCCTCGCCTCGGCTCCGCCCCCGTGGCAAGCTCCGCGATGGGGGGCGAGACCGCGGGCTACACCAGCGACAGCTACATCCTGAACACCGACGGTCCGGCTGCCGACCTCATCTTCGGCCGCCGCAAGCTGCGCTCCGCGCCCCTCGAAGACGACGGCGCCGATCACAGCCCCGAGCTGGCCCTGCACTGGAAGATCCTGGCCACCATGGGTCCCGCGCTGATCGCTGCGCTGGCCGGCGGCGCCGTCATGCTGTCCCGCAGCGACGCCGCCGAAGCTCCCGCCGAGCCGGCCAGGGTGGAGCTGGCCGGTGGCGCCATCGAGATCGAGCTCGTGGACGCCCGCGGACTCGGGCACCCTCCCGGGTCCATCACAGCCGGGCACTACCACGTGCGCGCGCTGTTTCAGGGCCTCGAGACAACGGTGATGGCCGGCGAGGTCAGCCCCCACCCCGGCGAAGCCATCAGCCTGCTGTGCAGCGCCAAAGACCAGCGCTGCGTGAGCCAGCCCGGCGGTTAGCCCGCCCGGTCGTTGTCGAGCATCCGACGCCACAGAGCCATGGCAGCCCGACGAGCACGGGCATCGACGGCGGTCTGGTCGACCCCCACGGTGTCGCGATCCCACAGGCGCCACTCACCGCCGGTCATGACGTGGCGGACCATGCCCGAGGTGAAGCGGAAAATGTAGGCGTTGGCGAGGTTCTCGGCCAGCAGAGGCGGGCCGGGGATGGGATCGAGGACCACGAGGTCCGCCGCGGCGCCAGGCTCGATGCGGCCAATGGTGACGCCCAGCTTGTCGCCGGCGAAGTCGGAAGCTGCGTGCATGGCCTGCAGGAAACGATCCGCGAACCAGCCCACGCCGCCTTCCTGGGAGCGGAAGTAGGCAACCTGGGCTTCGGCGATCATGTCGGAGCCGATGCCGTCGGTGCCCAGCACGGACTGTGCGCCGAAGTGCTGCAGCGGGGCGTAGCCCACGCCGTTGTTCATGTTGGAGCGCGCCTGGTGGGAGGTCCAGGCGCCAGCATCGTAGATGCGCTGGATCTCTTCGGGGCTCAGGTGCACGCAGTGAGCCAACAGGCTGCCGGGTACCAAGGCGCCCAAGCGCTCCATGCGGTCAATGAGCGGCTCGCCCACGAGCTTCTCGTCGCCCGCCGCTTCGGCCACGTGGATGTGGACGCCGACACCGGCGTCCCGGGCCAGGTCGCCGCAGGCCCGCAGCAGATCGTCGTTGACGGTGAAGTTGGCGTGGGCGCCCACCATCACGGCACGCCAGCCGTCGGGGCCGGCGGCCAGCAGCGCCTTGTGGGCGTCGAGCCCAGCCTGGGCCTCATCCGGGCCGCCGCGGTCGGTGACCTCGTAGCAGAGCACCCGGCGCAGACCGAGCTGACCCAGGCCGTCGTCGAGGCTCTCGAGGCTGCCCACCACGTAGGAGGGAGAGGCGTGGTGATCGATGATGGTGGTGACGCCCACCCGCAGCGCACCGATGCCGCCCACCAGACCACAGAGCTCGACGCTCTCGCGGTCCAGGGCCTGGTCCATGCGCCACCAGACCTTGGCCAGCATGTCGGCGAAGTCCACCGGGGCGTCGGGCAGGAAGGGCATGCCGCAGGCCAGCGCCGAGTAGAGGTGGTGATGTCCACAAACCATGCCCGGCATCACCCACTTGCCGCTCAGGTCGACGATCTTTTCGCCAGGTTCCGGGGAAAGCGTCGCTGCGAGGGCAAGGATGCGGCCGTCGCGAACGCGGATGTCGGCCTGTTCGACCCGCGGCGGGTCGTTGTGGATGACGGTCAGCCCCGTGAGCAGAAGCTGCTGAGTCGATGAAACGTTGCTTTCCAAGGTGGCCATGAAGATCTCCGAGTCGTGAATGCGGTAGGCGTACTAACCGGGTCCAGGCCCTGGGTTCAAGCTCGAGCACGCCTCGAGCGAAGGGTGAAGATATGCTCTGTGTTGCTTCAGCCCCACGAGACGGAACCATGAGCACCGTACACTTCACGCTCAACGGCCGCCCCATCGAGGTCACAGACCTCCCGGGAACCACCACACTCCTTCGCTTTCTGCGCGATCACCTGGGGCTCATGGGCACCAAGGAGGGCTGCGCCGAGGGCGACTGCGGCGCCTGCACGGTGGCCGTCCTCGAGGCCCGCGACGGCGACAGCCCCGTCTGGCGAGCGGTGGACGCCTGCCTGATCTTCCTGCCCATGGTCCACGGCAAACAAGTGGTCACCGTCGAAGGCTTGCGGGGCCGCGACGGCGCGCACCACCCGGCGCAGGAAGCCGTGGTGGGCACCAAGGCCTCCCAGTGCGGCTTCTGCACACCGGGGGTGGTCATGGCCCTGTTCGAGGCCTGCTACCGAGACGACCTGGACCCCAGCGACGCCGCGGCCGTGGACGAACAGATGGCGGGCAACCTCTGCCGCTGCACAGGGTACCGCCCCATCCGCGAGGCGACCGCTCGTGTGGCCGGGCAGCGCCCCGACGACGCCTTCGAGGCCGCCCGCAAGGCCTTCGTGCCCTACAGATCCACCCTGGACTACCAGGCGGGCGATCAACGCTACCTCCAGCCCAGCACCCTCGCCGAGCTGTTCGAACAGCGCGCTGTACATCCCGACGCGGTGCTGGTGGCCGGGGGCACCGACATCGGGCTCGAGGTCACCCAGCGCCACCGCCACTACCCCGTAGTCATCGGACTCGAGGCCCTGGAAGAGCTTCGGGTGTTCCGCCGCGAGCCCGAGCGCTGGCTGCTGGGCGCGGGCCTGAGCCACACCCGTATCCGCGAGCGGATGGCCGGTGAGCTCCCCGCCCTGGACAAGATGCTGCGCTACTTCGGCGCGCGGCAGATCCGCAACCGCGGCACCCTCGGCGGCAACCTCTGCAACGCCTCGCCCGTGGGCGACATGGCTCCGCTGCTGCTGGCCATGGACGCCACCGCCGTGGCCGTGGGCCCCGCTGGCGAGCGGCGCATCCCCCTGCGGGACTTCTTCCCTGGCTACCGTCAGACCGCCCTGGCGGACGACGAGCTGCTGCTGCGGGTGGAGGTCCCCCGTCCCCCTCCCGGAGCCTTCCTGAGCGCCTACAAGGTCTCCAAGCGCCGGGAGCTGGACATCAGCGCCGTCTCGGCCGGCATGCTGGTGCAGACCGACGCGGCGGGCGTCGTCCGCAGCATCCGCCTGGCCTACGGCGGCGTGGCCGCCACCCCGGTGCGGGCCCTGTACACCGAGCGCCGGTTGCTGGGCCGCCCCTGGACCGAAGCCGAGGTCACCGGCGCCCTGGACCACCTCGAGCAGGACTTCGAGCCCATCAGCGACCACCGGGGCTCCGCCCGCTACCGCCGCCTGCTGGCCCGCAACCTGCTGCTGGGCTTCGCTCTGGAGTCCGCCAGTCCCGACCGGGATCGGCTCCAGGACTTCCCCACCGGCACCGTAGACGTCACGTGATCAGGGAGCCCACCATGTCCAGCCCCCTCGGCCAGAACCATCCTCACGAGTCCGCCTGGCATCACGTCACCGGCGAGGCCCGCTATATCGACGACCTCCCCGAACCCCAGGGGATGCTGCACTGCATGGTGTTGCCTTCGCCCCACGCACGGGCGCGCATCGTCTCCACCGACGCCAGCGCCGCCTTGGCCCTGCCCGGGGTCCACGCGGTTCTGTTCGCCGCCGACGTACCCGGCGACAACCAGTGTGGCGCCATCCAGGCCGACGAACCGCTGCTGGCGGTAGGCGAGGTCTTCTGTATCGGCCAAGCCGTGGCCGCGGTGTATGCCGACAGCCGCGACGCCGCGCGTCGGGCCCTCGAGCTCATCGACGTCCAGTACGATCCCCTGCAGGCGGTGCGGGATCTACACGAAGCCATACGCCAGGGCGTATACCATGTGGACCCCCACGTCATCGCGCGAGGCGAACCCGACGCCGCCCTGGCCAGGGCGCCCTTCCGCATGAAGGGCACCACCGCCTCGAGCAGCCAGGAGCACATGTACCTCGAGGTACACGCGGCCCTGGCGGTGCCCGGCGAAGGCGAAAACGTCCACGTCACCACCTCCAACCAGCACCCCACCGGGGCCCAGGTCATCGTGGCCCGTGTGCTGGGCTGGGGCCGCAACCAGGTCACCATCGTCAGCCCCCGCATGGGCGGTGCCTTCGGCGGCAAGGAGACCCAGGGCGGTCAGTGGGCCGCCACGGCCGCGCTGGGCGCGGTGGTCACGGGGCGCCCGGTCAAGCTGCGCTTCGATCGGCACCACGACATGATCCTCACCGGTCGGCGGCACCCCTTCCACAGCGAGTGGGAGGTGGGCTACGACCAACAGGGCCGCGTGCTGTCTCTGGTGGCCGAGCTCTACGCCGACGCCGGCTTCGCCGCCGATCTGTCCCACTCCATCCTCGACCGCGCGCTGTACCACGTCGACAACGCCTACTGGCTGCCCGACCTGCGCCTGACGGGGCAGGTGGTCAAGACCCACAGCGTGTCCAACACCGCCTTCCGCGGCTTTGGCGCCCCCCAGGGCATGCTGGTGATGGAACACATCATGGAGCGCATCTCCGAGGCCACGGGGGTGGACCCCCTCGAAGTGCGCCGCGCCAACCTCTACGGTCCGGCACCGCGGAACGTAGCCCCCTACGGCCAGACCCTGGGTGAGTTCCGGGTGCCCCGCATCCTCGATGCCATCACTCACGACCTGGCCGATCGCCGGGCCGCCATCGAAGCCTTCAACAACACCCACACCCACATCAAGCGAGGCCTGGCGGTCTCGCCGGTGAAGTTCGGCATCTCCTTCACCAGCAGCTTCCTGAACCAGGTGGGCGCCTACCTCACCGTCTACACCGACGGCACCGCGCAGCTCAACCACGGCGGCACGGAGATGGGCCAGGGCCTGTACACCAAGATGCTGCAGATCTGCAGCCACGATCTCGGCCTCCCCATGGACCGCATCCGCCAGATGCCCACCTCCACCGACAAGGTGCCCAACACCCCGCCCACCGCCGCATCGAGCGGCTCGGATCTCAACGGCCAGGCCGTGAGGGACGCCAGCGTCAAGCTGGTGGAGCGCCTGGTGCCCGTGGCCGCTGAGGCCCTGGGCGTAGCGCCCGAGGCCATGCACATCGCGGCGGGCATCCGTGGCCCCTACCCCACCGCCAGCGACGGCGCGCCGGCCTGGGCTTGGACCGACGACGGCGAGAGCCTCAGCTTCACTCAGGTGTGCGTGAAGGCCTGGCTGTCGCGGATCCCGCTGGCGTCCGCCGGCTACTACGCCACCCCCGACATCCACTACGATCGCGCCGCCGGCAGGGGCAAGCCCTTCCACTACTACGCGTACGGCGCGTCCCTGTCCGAGGTCGAGCTCAACGGCCTGACCGGCGAGTGGCGCCTGCGCGCCGTGCGCATCCTGCACGATGTGGGCGACAGCCTGAACCCCGACATCGATCGCGGACAGATCGAGGGGGGCTATCTACAGGGCGTGGGCTGGCTGACCTGCGAAGAGATGGTGTGGTCCGACCGGGGCGATGTGCTCACGCTGGGGCCCTCCACCTACAAGATTCCCGCCATCGGCGACGCACCGCTGGAGCTCGAGCTCGAGCTACTGGACCGGGCCCACGAGCCCACCGTCATCCACGGCTCCAAGGCGGTGGGCGAGCCGCCGTTCTGTCTGGCCATCGGTACATGGATGGCCTTGCGCAGGGCAGTGCGCGCTTTCGGCGGCCGCGAGCTGTCCATTCCCGCCACCCCCGAAGCGCTGCTGATGGCCATCGAGGCCGATCGTACGCCCTGAATCGGCGAGTTACCGGCATGTCACGACCCTGTATGGAAGCCCCGTGATGCGTCAATGGGGAGCACGAGGTCGATCGATCGGCTTACAGGGTCGTGCTAGCGGATCGAACACCCCCGCGACACCGCGGGCACGGAGGCTCCATGGAGCACCGCCAAGCCGACCTCCTCCATCCCATCCTCGAAGCCATCGGCCAAGCCGGTCCCGGCAGCATCCTCGTGGTGCGCGGCGCCAACGACGGCTGCCTGGGCACCCTGGTACGGGCACTGCTACCCGCATGGCCCACGCTGGGCGTTCGAGTGGATCCCCAGGCCCTGGCCCAGGCACCCGTGGGTAGCCTGCAGATCCTCCGGCCCACCACCAACGATGGCAACTGGCAGGCCCTGGCGCCGGCCCACGCCACCGCGCGAGAGCTGCGCCTGGTGCTGTGGCTGAACCCCGACATCGAAGCCGTCGAGATCCCCAGCGCCACGGTCATGGACTGTCCCGAGCGCCCGGTAGGCCACGGGGTCCAGGGCCTGCACGCAGGCGCCCACGGTCCCGGTGTCGAGTGGCTCGGTGGCCCCCTGCCCATCACCCTAGAAGCGGCCCATCCCGAACGCGCCATTCAGTGGATCAGCGCCTCGGCCACCTACGACGAGCTGCTACAGGCCGTCGCCGACGCCGGCGACGACTGGGCCTGCTGGACCGACGTCGATGGTCAGTTCACCCTGCGCCGGCTGCGCTGGGCCCTGGCCGAACGCGGCCGCTGGGGTCGCTCAGTGCTGGTGAAGCCCGACGTCATGTCCCCCGGTTGGTGGCCTGTCCACGCCCAGCTCGCCCCCCTCGACGCGTCCATCGAGCGCCTGGCCCAGGCCGGCGCCACCCAGCCCGGCCGCCTGGCCGCCATGGCAGACCTCGAGCCCGAAGGCGTCGATCTGGTGGAGGTCCTGCTGGCCACCGCGACCCCCGAGGTCGAGCTCCAGGACGCCATGACCGGCGCGACGGATCCCGGCGCGGCCCTGGCCCGCCTGGGTCGCTCCCGCGGCCTGTTCACCGACGACGACGTGGTCAACCGGCTTGTGGCGCCCCCCATCCAGCGCGCCTTCGGCGCCGACGAAGCCATCGGCGCCCTGCGCACCGAGCGCTTCGCCAAGATCGGCGAACAGGTGCTCGAGAGCGAAGACGTGCCCATGGACCTGCTGGGTTCCTGGGCCACCACCACCGCCCTGCCCATCCCCGTCAAGGTGCTGGACTGGTCTCCCGGCAAGGCCACGGCGTGGCTGGTGGAAGCCGCCTTGCGCCACGGCCCCGAGACCGCCGAGGACTGGCGCGCCATCGCCGACGCCGCCATCCGCATGGGCGACGCCCACGTGGGCGCTCGTTGGGCCGACAAGGCCCTCGAGTTCACCGATGTGGACGAGATCATCCGCTCCCGCGCCCTGTACACCCGGGCCCGCGCGGACTACCGACTGGGTGCCTACGCCGCCTCCGAAGAGCGCCTGCGCACGGCCCTCGACATCCAGGAAGCCGTCCTGGGCGAAGAGCACCACGAGGTCTCCCGCACCCTGCACGCCCTGGGCCAGGCCCTCAACCGCCTCGAGCGCTACCCCCAGGCCCTCGCCATCTACAACCGCGCGCGGGAGATCGAGCAACGCCACCTCGAGCCGGGCCACCCGGACATGGCGGTCACACTCCATGCCATCGGCCAGGTCATGGTGCACCTCAACCGCTACCAGGAAGCCACCCGGGCCTTCCAGCAGGCGCTGCAGATCAAGGAAGAAAAACTCGGACCCGAGCATCCCTCCACCGCGGCCACCCTGCACGCCATCGGCCAGGCGCTCACCCGCCAGGGCAAGTACAAGGAAGCCCTCGAGTCCTTCCAGCGCGACCTGCGCATCACTCGCAAGCAGCTCGGGCGCGACCATCCCTCCCTGGGCCCCAGTCTGCACTCCATCGGCCAGACCTACACGCTGATGGGTCGCCACGAGTACGCGCTGGCCTGCTTCGCCCGTGAGATCAAGATCCTCGAGCGCGCGCTGGGCAAGGACCACCCGGACACCACCAACGCCCTGGACGCCATGGGCCAGGTGCTCACCGAACTCGGTCAGCTCGAGCTAGCGGTGTCCCGCTACAAGAAGGCCCTGCGCATCAAGGAAGCCCACCTGGGCGAAGAGCACCGCGACACCGGGCGCACCCTGTACGCCCTGGGCCACACCCTGGCGCGGCAAGGCCAGCTCGAGGATGCCCTGGACGCCTTCGAGCGCACGGTGGACATCCGCCGAGCCACCGAAGGCAAGGAGCACCCCTTCACGGCGCTGGCATGGCACGCACTCGGGCAGACCTACGCCCGGATGCGGGAATATCGCCAGGCCATCGGCTCCTTCGACCAGGCCCTGTCCATCAAGACCAAGGTGCTGGGTCCCGAGCATCCCGAGACCTCCATCACCCGCTTCGAGCGCGGCCGTGTGCTGCGGGACTCCGGCGATGGCGGTGGCCACACCGAGATGAAGGCCGCCACCGCCGCCCTGGTCAGCGAGCTGGGCCCCGACCACCCCATGGTCAAGGCCGCCAAGCGAGCCCTCAACTAGCCGCACGTGACCATCCCTCAGCCCGCTGAGGCGCTTCGTTCCGCGGGGGTGCCCCTGGTGGACAGCACCGAGCTGGCGGCTCACAAGCCTCAGCTGCGGGCCTGGCAGATTCGGGAGCTGGGAGATCGCCTGGGCTGGCCGGTGGTACTCAAGGCTGACGGCCCCAGCCTGGCCCACCGCAGCGAACATGACGCCGTGATGCTGGACATCCACGGACCCGACCCGCTCGAGCGCCGGGCCCAGGCCCTGGTGGCCCGCCTGGGCGCAGCCGTCACCGCACTGCAGGTCCAACGCCAGGCAGCGCCCGGTCCGGAGCTGCTGGCTGGCTGGCTGCAGGACCCCACCTTCGGTCCGGTGATCCTGCTGGGGCGCGGAGGCATCGACGCCGAGGTCGATCCGGACGTGACCCTGCGGCTGTGGCCCTGTTCCCGCGCCCAGCTCGGCGCCATGCTCGGCGAGCTGCGCAGCCACCGCGCCTTCGAGGGCTTCCGGGGTCAGCCTGCGGTGGACAGCACGGCTCTAGTGGACACCCTCGAGGCCCTGGGACGCACCGGCGAGGCCCACCCCGCGTGGCAGAGCGTGGACCTCAACCCCCTCATCGTCCAACCCGATGGCTCGGTGCTGGCGGTGGACCACCTGGTGGTCTCCGGCGACGAGCCCTTCGCTGCGCGGCCCCTCGACCCCCTCGAGCAGCGAGCAGCCCGGGTGGCCCCCTTCTTCCAGGCCCGCAGCATCGCCGTGGTGGGGGCCAGCAATACCCCAGCCAAGGCCGGCTGGGTGATCCTGAAGAACCTCGAGCGCCTGGGCTTCGAGGGCGAGATCTTCCCGGTCAATCCCCGGCAGACGCAGGTGCTGGGGCTGCCCTGCCACCCCTCCCTGGCCGCCATCGGCCAGCCCGTCGATCTGGCGGTGGCCGTGATCCCCCGGGAGGCCTGCGTCCCCCTGGTGGAAGACTGCCATGCCGCCAGCGTGGGACACCTGGTGATCTCCACCGCGGGGTTTTCGGATCAGGGCACCGAAGGCGCAGCACTGGAGCAGCGGATCGCAACGCGATGCGCTGAGCTGGGCATTCAGCTGATGGGCCCCAACAGCATCGGCGTCATCGAACAGGCATCGGGCCTGGTCAGCTCCCTGGCGTCTGTGGAGCCCGTGCCCCCTGGAGGCGGCGCCTACTTTGGCCAGACCGGCCTGTTCGCGTCATGCTTCCCCCGCTGGTTCTCCGCCACCGGCCGCCAAGGCGCCCTGCGCTTTGCATCCATCGGCAACAAGGCGGGCGTGGACGAGACCGACCTGCTGGCCTTTTTGGGGCGAGACCCCGCCGTCCGCACGGTTGGCACCTACATCGAAGGCATCACCGAGGGCCGGCGGCTGTTCGAGGCCCTGGCCGAGACCGCAGCGCGTAAGCCCGTGGTAGTGCTCAAGTCCGGCAGCACGGCCATGGGTGCCGCCGCCGCAGCCTCCCACACCGGTGCCCTGGCCGCCGACGATGGGGTAGCCAGCGCCGCCCTGCGACAGGCCGGCTGCACCCGGGTGGACAGCTTCGAGACCCTGTTCGACCAGTGCAAGGCCTTCGACATGCTGCCGCTGCCCCGGGGTTCGCGCCTGGGGGTGGTCAGCATCACCGGCGTGGGCTGCGTGCTCACCGCCGACGCCTGCGGTCAGCACGGCATCGAGCTCCCGGCTCTCTCCGAGCGCAGCATCGCGGAGATCCGCAGGGTGGCCCCGGCCTGGGCCCCGGTGCACAACCCCGTGGACATGTGGTCCACCATCGAAAGGGTCGGCTCCCAGGAAGCCTACCGGCTGCTGTGCGAGGCGGTGATCCAGGACCCGTCCATCGACGCCCTGCTCATCATCCACATCACCATCCCCGAGTCCCGGCTCGATCCCCAGGCTGCCTTCGGGAAGCTGGGCGCACTGGCCCCCCACAAGCCGGTGCTGGGATCCATGTTCGGCGACGAGCCCATGGCCCGACAGATCCGCGCCGGCATGGAACAGCTGGGCATCCCGGTGTACGACGACCCCGGGGTGGCGGTGCAGGTGCTGGCCGGAATGGTGGCGTACGCGCGGTTTCGGGGCCAGATCGACGCACGATGACAGCCGGTCTGGACCAGGATCAAGGCATACAGACGTCGATCCACCAGTCCAGGCCATACTGGGCGCCCTTGTTGACCGCGCAGTTCAGCCCCGCAATGCACTCGGTGTCGTTGTCGCACTGGCCCTCGCCCTCGGCGCAGGTGCAGTCGTCGCGGCAAAAGTTCCAGTCGCCCACCGTGCCGGAGTGACAGGCCGCGGTGTCGGGCACGCAGACGTTGATCCACCAATCCAGGCCGTAGCTGGCGCCGGCGTTCTCGGCGCAGACCAGGCCGGCATCGCACTCGGCGTCGCTGCTGCACTGGCCCTCGCCCTCGAAGCAGGTGCAGTCGCTGCGGCAAAAGTTCCAGTCGCCCAGATCGCTGGAGTGACAGGTGGTCGCATCGGCGACGCAGACGTCGATCCACCAATCCAGGCCGTAGCTGGCGCCAGCGTCCTCGGCACAGACCAGGCCGGCATCACACTCGGCGTCGCTGCTGCACTGGCCCTCGCCCTCGAAGCAGGTGCAATCGCTGTGGCAGTAGTTCCAGTCGCCCAGATCGCTGGGGTGACAGGTGGTCGCCTCGGCGACGCAGACGTCGATCCACCAGTCCAGGCCGCTGGCGGCACCGTCGTTCTCAACGCAGGTCAGGCCGGCGTCGCACTCGGCGTCGCTGTCGCACTGGCCCTCGCCCGCGGCACAGGGGCAGTCACTGCGGCAGAAGTTCCAGTCTCCCACGGCTCCGGGGTGGCAGGATGTGCCCTCTGGAACACAAACATCATCCCACCAGTCCAGCCCATAGCTCGCACCCTTGTTGACGCCGCAGATCAGGCTGCTGCCGCACTCGGAGTCGTCGTCACAGATCCCCTCGCCCTCGACGCAGGGGCAATCGCTCGAGCAGAAGTTGAAGGCGCCGAGTACCGACAGGTGGCAACCAACCCCGACTTCGGCCCAGGCCCGCGCCACCATGTTGTATTGGAGGCTGGTCTCGCCGTGCAGATCAGCGGCAGCGCTGAGGGTCGCCTCGCGGGTGTCCGCGTAGTCGCTGCTCGAGGTCATGTAGGTGGTCAGCGCCCGGTACCAGATGGCGGCGACGGTCACGGCGCCGAGACCGGAGACCGTGAGATCCGGGTAGGTCGGGTGCACGCCGCCTTCTGCGGCCAGGTAGAACGCCAGGTAGCCGATGCCCGCGTTGTCGTGCACACCGCCGTTGTCCAAGGGGCCGGTGTAGAGATCAGTGTAGTGATCACGGGAGTAGCCGTCGGCGGTGGGATCGGCCATGTAGCGGACCGCATCGCCGGGCACGCCGGGGGTCATGCAGTCCTCGCCCACGGTCCAGGTGTCGGCGCTCTCTCCCAGGGCAGAGCGCTCCACCATGGCACCAAACACGTCGGCGAAGGACTCGTCCACGGCGCCAGGCTCGTTGGCGTAGATCAGCGCGGCGGTGTGCTCCACGACCCCGTGGGTCATCTCGTGGCCCACGATGTCGAAGGTGGACAGGGAGCCGAAGCTGCTGCCGTCGCCCCCGCCGATGGCCATGTAGTCGCCCGACCAGAAGGCGTTGGCGTAGGACCAGCCGTAGTCGACCACCACGGAGAAGGTGTCACCGCTGCCGGTCAGGGACCCGACGTAGCCGGGGCCACCGCTGCCATCGACGCCGTCGCGCCCGAAGGTGTCCCAGTAATAGTCGTAGACCGCCATGGCCGCGACGTGTCCCTCCACCCCGTTGTACTGCCAGGACTCATCGAAGACATCGTCGGTGTCGGTGATGTAGTACATCGAGGTGGTGCCGAAGTCCGCGCTGTAGGTACCGATGCTGCGGGTGGTGTCCTCGAGGTAGTAGTCGCCGGCCGACAGGTAGCTCTCGAAGCTCATGTTGCCGTAGTAGTTGGTGTCGCCGGTCCCCGTGTGGAGGTCTTCGTAGCTCCACAGCTGAAGCCCGGTGTGGGCGTCGATGAAGAACACCGGCTTGGTGGGTTGGTTCGAGCCATCGAGGCGCTCGAGGCGCACCCGCCAGCTCAGGTGGTCGGCGCTCTCGCCTCGGTACACCCACAAATCCACCAGGGGATCGGCGGTGAGCTCGTCCCATCCCAGCGACGCCATGATGGCGATCTCGACAGCATCGCCGGCGTCCACAAGCGGCGAGGTGTCCACGTGGGGATCGAGCACGAGGGTGTCGGTGACCGACGCCAGGCTGCCGTCGTCGTGCAGGTGCACGATGGCCTCGCCGCCCCAGACCGGCACCCCGGAGAGCTCCTGGCGCAGCCGGGTATGAGCCATGCCCAGATCATCCACCACCACCGCGGTGGGGCGCAGCTCGCCCAGGCTGGGGGCACGCTCGGCCAGGGCCGCCAGGCTGAGGGTGACGGCCTGCTCCAGCTCCTGGTCGGAACCGGTGAGGAACAGCGGGGCATCATCGGTGCCCGCGGGAGACCCGGCGCAGGCGGTCAGGAGCAGCGCGAGGGCCGTCGGGAGGATGGCGAGCGGACGGGGACGAGGCACGACGACTCCTGCTTCCCCCCCATGTTGAATCTGTCTACGAGGATACCTCGAGCACGCCCTGCAAGGGAGCCCTTGACGGCTTTCTTGCGTCCGAACCCACAGCCCCCTATACGCCGCCAAACAGCCCGAGCTGCTGGTAGCCGGGGTCTCGCCGCTCAGCCTTGGCCGCGCTGACGTGGTGCTCGAGCAGCTGATCCTGGATGTCCCTCAGGAAGGGCGAGGGCTCGGTGCTGCGGGACTTACCGAGCAACCGGCGCTTCTTGGCCCGGCACAGGTACAAGCGCCAGCGAGCGCGGGTCATGCCCACGTAGAGCAGGCGCCGCTCTTCGTCGATCGCATCGGTCTCGAGGGCTTGGGGGCCGAAGCGCAGGGGCAGCAGGCCATCGTCGAGCCCCACCAGAAACACCACGGCGAACTCCAGCCCCTTGCTGGCGTGCAGCGTCAGCAGGGACACGCACTGGGCTCGCGGGTCCCAGCTGTCCTGCTGCGAGCCAAGGGAGATCTCGGCCAAGAAGCCCGCGAGGTCATCCCCGCAGCGCCGAGCCAAGGGCTCGAGCAGCTCGACGGCCCGCTCAACGGTCGAGGCCGCATCGGGCTTGGCGACCATCAGGCCGGCGGCGGATGCCGCGAGCTGCCCCACCGCGGTCCCCTCCCCTGCCCTGTCCGCCAGCGCAGCCGCGAGATCCCGGACCGCGGGCAGCTCGGACAGGGGGCGATGGGAGCGGCGCTGGAATGGCATACCCAAGCGCGCGAGGGCTTGCTCGATCACGTCGGCTTGGGCGTCGGTGCGGTAGAGCACGGCGATGTCGGAAAAGGCGAGCTCGGAGGCCCGCCCATCCAGCAGCCTCTCGATGCTGCGCACCACGAACTCGGCCTCGGCCTTGTCGCTGGGGGCCTCATGGATGACCACACGCCCGGGGCGATCCAACACCGCCTCCACCGGTCGAAGCTGAGGCTCACTGCGGGTGACCACCTGGATGCTGGCCTCGACGATGGGCCGCCCAGAGCGGTAGTTGCGAGACAGGCGCAGCACCCGAGCCCCAGGGAAGTCTTGGGGAAAGCGCTCGAAGAAGCTGGGATCAGCGCCGCGGAAGCCGTAGATGCTCTGGTCTGGGTCACCGATGGCGCAGAGGTTGGCGTCCAGGGGCGGCACCAGCTGGCGCACCAGGCTCCACTGGGCAGCGTCGATGTCCTGATATTCGTCGACGCTGATCCACGGCCAGCGCGACCACAGGGACCGGCGGATCTCCGGGTAGGACTCCAACAGGGACGCGGTAAGGGTGATGAGCTGATCGAAGTCCAGCAGCCCGCGGCTGGAGAGCAGCTCCATGAAGCGCGATGCATGAGGCTCGGCGTCTTCGAGCTCGGCTGTGGTGTCCTGGCGGCGGGCGAGGCTCAGCTGGCGCAGCAGGCTGCGGGCGCGCTTCTCCGACAGGCCCAGGCCCACGCGGGCCAGCTCGAGGCGCTCGGCTTCGTCGGCCACGCGGAAGCCCTCGGGCAGATCCACCAGCGGGCCGTGTTCCTGCAACAGGGACAGGCCCAGGCTGTGGAAGGTGTGCACCGGCACCCGCTGGCCCCGCTCGGGCAGCAGGGCCCGCAGGCGCTCCCGAAGATCTTCGGTGGCACGCCGGGAGAACGTGATGGTCAGACAGGACTCGGGCGGAATCCCTCGCTCGACCACCAGCCAGGCCACCCGGTGGGTCAGAGTGCGGGTCTTGCCCGACCCCGGTCCCGCCACCACCAGCACCGGTCCCGTGGAGATCTCCGCCACCGCCCGCTGCTCGGCGTCCAGGGCCCCCAGGATGCCATTCTCACCCACCGGCGCCACCGGCGCCACCGGGGGCGGTGGCGTGGGCTTGGGAGGCTCCAGGATGGCCGGCGCCACGGAGGCCTGGTCGGGCTCGACCCTGGGCTTGGGACGCACCGGCGGGGTGAACAGCAGCCCGCCACGCTGGGCTTGCAACAGCTCGTGGTCCTCGAACAGCCTCACCCGGCCGTACTCGCCATCGTAGCCGCCCTGGCGAATCACCTGGCCGTCGCGCAGGCGCTCGATGGCCTGCACCAGCAGCGAGGACCCACGCTCGGCCAGGTCCTCGAGGGGACAATCCATGAGGATGCCCAGCTCCGGCCCCAGCCGCGCCAACAGCTCGAGGTAGGTGCGCTGCACCCGCTTGCTCTGGGGTCCAACCCCCATGATCTCGCTCAGGATGCTGGGCAGGGGCACCAGGCTGCGGGCCTCGCCGGCATTGGGTGGGCGGTGGACGTTGTCGGGCAGGCGATCGGCGAGCAGCTCGACCCGGTGGGAGACACCGACGGTCAGCGGCTTGCCGCACACGGGGCAGAGCCCGTTCAGCTCCCGGGTGCGGGCCGGCTCGAGGCAGACGCCGCACTTGCGGTGACCGTCGAGGTGGTACTTGCCCTCGTCGGGGAAGAACTCCACGGTGCCCGCGTAGCCCGGCCCCCCGGCCAGGGCGCCTCGGATGCCGTGGTAATCCAACTCGCCCTCGAACACCGTGGCATTGCGGGCCAACTTGGGGGGGGAGTGGGCATCGGAGCAAGAGATGAGCCGGAAGCGGTCCAGAGACGAGACCCGCCAGTTCATGGCGGGGCTGGACGACAGGCCGGTCTCGACCGCGAAGATGTGGGAGCTCAGATCTCCGTAGCACTCGTCGATGCTGTCGAAGCCGGAGCGGGAGCCCAGCACCGCGAACCAGGGGGTCCAGATGTGGGCCGGAACCAGGAAGGCGTCATCGCTGGCCTCGAGCACCAGCTCCAGCAGGTCGCGGGAGTCGAGCCCCAGGATGGGGCGACCGTCGGAGTGCAGATTGCCCACACGCTCGAGCTTGGCCACGAAGCGACCCGCGGCGGCCAGGTCGGGCATGTAGATGCAGTGGTGGATCTTGCGGGTGCGATCGCCCCGCTTGTAGATGGTGGCGATCTCCACCTGCAGCAGGAAGCGGGTCTCACCCCCGAGGGTAGGAGCCAGCTGGCTATCGACCCACGCCTGCGCCGCCGGACGCAGGCGGAACAGCCCGGGCTCCGCGGGCTCGAGATCCCGCTCGAGCTCTTCACGCCAGCCAGCGTGGGTGAAGTCCCCGGTGGCCAGCACCCGAACACCCTTGCGGCGGGCCCACAGCGCCAGGTTGGGCACATCGCACTGCTTGGATGTAGCGCGGGAGTGGCGCGAGTGGATGTGGAGGTCTGCGTACCAGGGCATGGAGCCATCCGACACACCCAGGTAGCGAGCAATACCGGTGCCTGCCAGCGCGGGGTGAAGTCGAGATCTAGGGGTTCACCTGTACGGCGCAGAAGGTGACATAGAGGCCCTGGAAGTACGCCAAGACAGGAGAGGTACAGCTGCCGCCGAAGAAGCTGAGGTTGTCGGCATCGGAATAGAGCATTTGACTTTCTTCGGGGAACTGTCCGTTCTCATCGAGGTTCAACCACACCGGCGGGGGCCAACCGCCACCGCCCTGTGCCACCGCCATGATCTGATCGTCGTGCTCGAAGCAGTAGGGCACGTTTGCGCCCCCCCAGGTGTCACCCCACTGATCGACATAGAGCTCACCGTCGTCGCTCACGGCATGACCGACATAGCCATCGACGCCAAACACCATGTGGTAGGTGTCTCCGTCGTGACAAACGGTGGGATCTGTCAACGTCTCTGCCGCATAGAGCTCCTGTTCCACTTCAACGAAAGCGCCATCTTCATAGACCGCCTTCCTCATGCTGTGAGGGCCGGGGCACAGCAATGGATCATCATTGGTACATTCAATGGGCATGGAGTAATACACAAGCTCCACGTCACCGTCGGGGGGGGTCCACATCGTGACATCGATGGGCAAGTTGTCGATCTTCGCGGTGGTCTCGATGCTCCAGATGTGCGTTCCCCAGTGCTCGAGATCAGGCGTAGAGAATGCATGCACCTGAACGGGCTGCAGGTTCACTCCCGCTTCATCGATGGTGGGAATATCAGGCATTCCTGTCAGGACGAGCCCATCTTCATGCATCGCGAGACCCAAGCTCGAGATCCCCCACGCGATTCTGGTGTACACATCGCACCCGAGACCCCAGCCCTCTGGACTGGTGCACATCCGGATCTCCCAGTGCGAGTATGTGGGCGCATTGTCCATATCCAACGTCACATCCAAGTCCGTGACGTTGGTCCAGTTGATAGTGTCCCAGAAGCCTTCCAAAGGCGGGTCATCGGTGTCCCCGGTCTCCCCGGTCTCCCCGGTCTCCCCGGTCTCCCCGGTCTCCCCGGTCTCCCCGGTCTCCACCGTGTCCACCGTGTCCACCGTGTCCCCGGTCTCTTCGGGAAGACTGTCCTCAACGGTGTCGTCCAGGCTGTCGGGCTCGCAGGAAACAGCAGCGAGCGCAACCATCGAAAATGCTATGACACGGCCGGTATTCATGAATTCTCCTGGGCTTGATGCACCAAATCCAGCCTGAAGGGTAGCGCCAGAGCCTCACCAGGGCAAGCGTGCTCGCCCTCGACCTGCGGACCAGGATACCCGGTGGGTGGTCACTTCACCAAGACGCAACACCCCATGAACCGGAGACCAGGATGAAGACCATCGGCATCATCGGAGGCAGCGGGCTGGACGACCCCGATATCCTGCAGGCCCCCCACGACGAGCGCGTCAACACTCCCTGGGGCGCCCCCAGCGCCGCGTTGAAGCACGGCACCATCGCCGGGCACCCCGTGGTGCTGCTGGGCCGGCACGGCCGGGAACACACCCTGCCCCCCAGCCAGGTCAACTACCGCGCCAACATCCACGCCTTGAAGGCGGCAGGCTGCGACTGCATCCTGGCCACCACCGCGGTGGGCTCCCTGCGACAGGAGATCGACCGGGGCCACCTGGTGGTGCTCGATCAGTTCATCGACTTCACCCGCCATCGCCCCGTCACCTTCCACGAACGCTTCGAGCCCCACGCTCCGGTCCACACCCCCATGGCCGACCCCTTCGACGCCGGCCTGCGGGCGCTGATGAACCAGGCCTGCCAGGACCTGGCCATCCGTCACCACCCCACGGGTACCGTGGTCACCATCGAGGGCCCGCGCTTCTCCACCCGCGCCGAGTCCCACATGTTCCGCGCCTGGGGCGCTGACGTCATCAACATGAGCGTGGCACCCGAGTGCATCCTGGCCAACGAAGCCGAGATTCCCTATGCCGCAGTGGCCATGTCCACCGACTATGACTGCTGGAAGACCGACGAAGCCCCGGTCACCTGGGAAGACATCCTGTCCATCTTCCAGCAGAACGCCGAGAAGGTGACCCGCCTGCTGGTCGAGGTCATCGGGCGCCTGGACTGATCCCATGCGCGCCGTGCTCCCGATGCTGCTCGCCCTGGCCTGTTCACCCGACCCCACGGTGGACAGCGAGGGTGACAGCGCGGCGGAGCTGTCGCATCCGGCGCTGTCCGTCTCGGTCCATCCCGAGCTGAGCACCCTCGTCACGGTGGGCTGGACCATGGACCGGCCCGCAGAGCGCTGCTGGCTGCGGTACGGCGTCACGGACGAGGACCCGCGCTCGACCCCCTCATCCAGCTGCGCGGCCGGAGCCCACAGCCAGGTCCTGCTGGGTCTACCCGCGGATGTGGAGATCGAGCTCCACCTGGTGATCCAACTCGAAGGCGAGACCCACGATGGTCCCGCGCACAGCACCCGCACCGACGCGCCGCCCGCCACCCTGGTGGTTCCGCAGTTGGAATCCTGGGACCCGGCGCTCAGCGACGGTAGCCCCTGGCTGCTGGGGGCCGTCGAGGGCTACGGCGGCGGCTACTACGACGGCCCTTACCAACAGTTCATCCTTGATCGTCAGGGGCGGGTCGTATGGTATCGCCAGCTCGAAGACGGCCTGTCCAGCACCTTTCCCCGGGTCAGCAGGGATGGCACCCACATCATCTCGGAGCGGGTTGATCGTTTCGGTCTGGCCGGTGGACAGCCGGGGGTCATCCAACGCATGGGCGTGGACCTGACGGTGTTGTCCGAGCTCGAGGTACCCGGCCTGCGCTTCGCGTGGGACGAGGCCGACGACGGCAGCATCTACTACTTCGACCGCGAAGCCGAGGGCGAGGGCTGGCTGTCCCGCATCAGCACCGACGGTACCCGGGAGCGCCTGTTCGACTGCGTGTCCTGGATCGCGGACCGATGCACGGACACATGGTGTTGCGAGTGCAACGCGGTGGTGTTGGTTCCCGAGCGAGGCAGCGTGCTGATGTCCTTGTGGGCCACCGATACCGTGCTCGAGGTGGACATAGACAGCCACAGCGTGCGTCATAGCTGGGGACAGCTCGACGGGAGCTGGGCCACGGAACCCGAGAGCGCAGGCTTCGAGCTGCAGCACTACCCTGTCCTCACCAGTGCCGGGACCCTGCTGGTGGCCACTCAGGTGCCCGACGCGATGCTGCAACACCGCATCCGCGAGTACTCGCTGGACGAGCACGACCAAGTGCTGCGGGAGCTGTGGAGCTGGGGCGAGGGTGAGGACCTCTTCGCCCAGTACCAGGGCGAGGCCTTGCGCCTGGACAACGGAAACACCCTGATGAACTTCGGCTCCGCCGGTGCTATCCGAGAGATCACGGGGGACGGGCAGCTCGCCTGGTCGGTCGACTGGAGTGACGGTGCGATGCTGGGTCACACCACCCTGGTGGGCGAGCTCTACGCCCTGGCGCCCGGCTCGCACGACTCGGGTTCGAGGGCCAAGCCCACCAGCACCGGCTCGGGTTCGAGGGACACACCGAAGCGCTGACGCACGCCGGCCTGGATATGTCGCGCCAAGGCTACCACTTCGGCCGCCGAGGCTCCGCCACGGTTGGTGACGGCCAGGGTGTGCCGGCTGGAGAGGGCCGCGCGCCCCATAGCGAAACCACGGGCGTAGCCCGCATGCTCGATCAGCCACGCCGCCGCGAGCTTCACCCGCCCAGGGCCCGCAGGGTAGCAGGGCATGTCTCGCGCCACACCGTCGGCGATATGTTGGGCGTGCTCGACGCTCACCACCGGGTTGACGAAGAACGAGCCGGCGCTGTGGGTGTCGGGTTCCCCGGGCTCGTAGACCATGCCCTTGGCGCGACGGAGGTCCATCACGACCAAGCGCAGCGCCTCTGGGGTGGGCGGGCCGGCCAGGGACGCGAGGCGACGCTGGAGCTCCCCCTGACGCGGGGGCGTCGGGGTGCCGCGATGCAGGCCGAAGCGCACCGACAACACGGCGAAGCGACCCCGCAGGGGACCCTTGAAAGCGCTGCTGCGGTAGCCGAAGCTGCAGTCCGAGGCCTGCAACACCCGCTCGCGCTGCTGCTGGCGATCCCAGACCGTCACATCGATCAATGTATCGGAGACTTCCTGACCGTAGGCCCCGACATTCTGGATGGGAGTGGCCCCCACCAGCCCAGGGATTCCGGCCAAGCACTCGAGGCCGCACAGGCCACGGGCGGTGGTCCACGCCACCAGCTCATCCCAAGGCTCACCCGCCGCAGCACGCACGATCACCCGCTCCTCGCCGCGGGCCCGGATGCCCCGGTGGCGCACTGCCAAGACCAAGCCGGGGAAGCCACCGTCGGAGATCACGAGGTTCGAGCCTCCCCCCAGCAGCAGCACAGGGGAGCCTTGCCCGTCGGCGTCCCGCAGCGCTGCGATGAGGGCGTCTTGGGTCGCGGCCTCGAGGTAGGCCGCGGCGGGCCCCCCGACCCCCAGGGTGGTGAGCGGCGCGAGAGGTGTCACTGGCACACAGCGGTGGCGCCCTGCAGGTAGCAGAGCAGCGACTGCCCGCCCCGGACCGGCTGGAAGCGGGCGTTCACCGGGCCCTTGAAGTGGACCGAACAGTGCTCCGGGGGCACATTGGGCACCGTGGCCACGCCGGCCTCGAAGGGCGCGCGCAGCCGGAAACCGCTGGGACAGCTGACCTCGACGCCGGTGCTGGGGGAGTCGTCGGTCATGGTGATGATCAGCGTGGTACCGTCGGTCACCGCCGGGCGCTCGGGAGCGGCGGGCGTCTGGGTCACCGGTGTGGGCTCGTCCTCGCAGTCGCAGTCGCAAGGAGGGCAGGGCTGGGGGTCGACGCACTGCCCCTCGGGATTGCAGACACGGTCACCCTTGCAGTCCGTATCCTTGGTGCAGCCCGCCAGTGCGGGACTGGACCAGGCCAGACACAGGGTCAGCAGGCTGCCTGCGACAAGGGTTGCCATGAGGGAGCGAGGGAACATGGGCGTTCTCCAAGGGAGCCTTTCAGGGCGCAAAGATAGCACGGGAACGACCCCACGGCGGGCCTGTGGCATCCCCTTCCCCGTCGCGGGGGCCAAGGCGATACGGGGTGGGAAGCCCCGAGTCGTCCATGCGCGCTGCGCCTGCGAACATCGCCGCCATCACCACCTACCTGCTGATGGCCACGGGTCTGCTGGGGTGCGAGCAGCAAGGGCAAGGGCCAGAGCCAGGCCTCTCCGCCGCGGGCTGGCGGGTCGAAGGGCCACCGGGCGAGCAGCCCACCATCACCGTCCAGGACGACGGGTCCGAGCTGCGGCTCCCCGTCGAGGGCAAGGCGACCCAGGTGTGCCACCCGCTGGACATCCAGGGCAAGGGACGCTCCCGGCTGGACTGGCGCTGGAGCATCGATTCCCAGGCGCCGGACACCGCGGTGATCCAGCTGCTGGCCTCCTACACCGAAGCCGGCGGAGGCCCCCTGCGGGGCCCAGGAGGCCAGCAGCGCCTGCTCACCCTGCGGGGCAAGGACGCCGCCGCCAGCCAACAGCACACCCAGGCCATGCTCACCAGCCCCCACAACGCCGCAGGCGCCCGGCTGTGCCTGCAGCTGCGCGGGCAACCCGGAGCCGCGCTGCGCCTGGGCGAGCCGCTGCTCGAGCCCATCGAGCCCATCGAGCCCACGGGCCAGCCCGAGCCTCCCAACCTGCTGGTGGTGGTGGTGGATGCGCTGCGGGCCGACGCCCTGGGGCTCTACGGCGCTCCTGCAGGATCAACGCCGGAGCTGGATCGGTTCTCCGAGGGCGCTCTGGTCTTCGAGCGCGCCTGGACCCAGTACACCTGGACCGGGCCGTCGTTTATCTCCTACATGAGCTCCCGCTGGGCCCGTAGCCACGGCTGGGTCTCCAGCTGGGCCGATCGCAGCGCCGTGCGGCCCCAGCCCGGTTCCGAGCTGGCCACGCTACCCGGTGTGCTGCGGGACGCAGGCTACGTCACCGTGGGGTTGAACGCCAACGGCTACCTGGACTGGCTGGACGCCTCGCAGCTGGGCTTCGACCAGTGGAGCTTCGAGGGCGACACCCCGGCGGTCAACGCCGCCCTGCGCGAGATCTCCCACTGGCCGGACGACGGGCGCCCCAACTTCCTCTACCTGCACCTGATGGCCACCCACCACCCCCTGTGCCCCAGCCCCGCGGCCCAGGCCCGGACCGGGGTGCAGATCGACGCGGGGCTATATCGGGGGCGAGACAACAAGTGCCCCCAAGGTGGCCTGGGGCAGATCGCTTCGGAGTACGCCGGCCAAGGCCTCGATGAAGCCCAGCACCTCGAGATCTACCGCGACGCCTACCGGGCCGCAGTGTTCGACGCCGACCGACACCTGGGCCAACTCCTGGCATCCCTGGACGAGCGAGGCCTGCGGGACAGCACCGTGGTGGTCTTCGCCTCGGACCACGGCGAGCTGCTGGGGGAGCACGACCACAACGGCCACGGCCCCTGGGTCTGGGAGCCCCTGGCGCGGGTCCCGCTGCTCTTGGCCGGCCCAGGCATCCCCCCAGGCCGCCGGGACCAGGGCGTCGCCCGCCTGATCGACCTCGCCCCCACCCTGCTGGAAGCCCTGGGGCTTCGAGACCACACCCCCTCCACCTGGCAAGGGCGCTCCCTGCTCGAGCCCCCCGACACCCCCACCCTGGCGGTCACCGAGCGGGAGACTTGGGTGGCCTACACCATGGACGGCCAACACAAGCGCATCGACCACGCGGAGACCGGCGTGGCCGCGGGGCTGTTCGATCTGCACGTCGACCCCGGCGAGCTGTCAACCCTCGAGGCCCAGGCTTCGCCTCCCCACCAGGCCCTCGAGCGGTACTCGCGGGCCTGGATGAAGGAAACTCCGGTGCGACAGGCCGAAGGAGACGAAGCGGGGGTGGAGCTGGAGGAAGTGTTGCGGGGGTTGGGGTATGTGGACTAGCCTCCAAGGGGACGCCCTGGAGCCACTGGACATCGTCGACGGTCTCCCCCCGGGTCGAGCCGACTGGCCGAGTCGGCCACGATTCCGTTCACTACTCGTCTCTTGACGGTATCCTGGCCCAGCAGGCAGACTGCCTGTACTTGGGGTCCCCTTGGGTACTTCCCGTCCCCGTCGTCGCATATCCGGAGAGTTCATGATCGAACATTCCCTGCTTGTCGTCTCGCTCATCCTGGTGTCCGGATGCACTGTCGGGAACGACACCGGCCGAAAAACCTGGGAAGGCCGCTATCCGGGAGAATGCAGCGATGCAGCCGACAACGATGGCGACGGAAAGTACGACTGCAACGACCCGGACTGCGCTGGAGCACCAGACTGTGCCGAGCCCGACACGGACACGGACACGGACACGGACACGGACACGGACACGGACACGGACACGGACACGGACACGGACACGGATGTTCAGGCCTACCCGGAGCTGATGACTCCTCCGTCCTGGGCGTGGCAGATGGACTACTTCACCGTGGAACCCGATCGGGGGTGGGTCTGGGAGATCGACGAGAGCTGGGAGCTGTGGAACGCGTCAGTGCCGCAGCCCTTTGTCAAGCCTGACGGCACTTTCGGAATGCTTGTCTCCGAGCTTGGTGGAAAGTCCCTCGAACAGCCCAAGACCCTCTACGAGAGCCGGGACGGGTACGACTGGACCTGGGACGGTTCGATCTTGGGGCATCCCGACGACTTCACCGGGGTCTATTGTGGCAACAAGCTCAACGACGCCGCCGTCTGGGTTGAGGATCAGAACAGCTACCGCATCATCTACGAGGGAATGTATGAACCGAGGCTTGATCCCCACGCTGATCCCAAGGACCCGCAGGAATACTTCTTCTGCCATGGAACCACGACCGATGGTGAGTCGATGGAGCCAGAGGACGACTACCTGTACGAAGGTGGCTTCCAAGGGGAAAACAACAGCGTTCCTTCGGTGCTGAGCGCGTCGGACAACAGCGGTGTGGTCTTCTACAACGGAGACATGATGGACGAGTCCCAGGCGGGTTCGGGTATACGTGCCTTCGCGATCGCCCAGCACACGCTGGAGATCACTCAACTCGCCCCCGATCCCATCCTTCCCTGGAATTGTGTGGACCCGGACCCCATCTTCGTCGAGGGTGGGGGCCTTCGCCTCTACCACACCATGTTCCTCCGACAAAATCAGGAATACAGGGGTTTCGAGCCGGGCATCGGCGCTGTTGACGTGATGGACACCTTCGAGGTGGGGGACGACTATCGTCAGATGCTCCTTTCGCCGGGCAACTGCGATCTGGGGGGGCCCGAGACAGGCGAGTGCTACCTGGACCCCGCGTACCTACGGCTTCCTGACGGCACAATGTTTATGTTCGTGACGGCCCTGACCAGACCCGAGCACGGCTTCGCGTATGTCAGCATCAAGAGGGCGATCGCCGTGGATTGAACGTATGGGTTCCACCGAGCCGGGCCGCGTCGGCCGAGCGAGCGCAAGTGGACCAGCACACCGGCCCCCGGCGCAACGCTCATGCGCCCACCGCACCGCTTCCCATTTCCTGATCTTCGTCCAGCCGATCTCCAGATACCCCAGCATCTGAAGTAGAAAGGCGCCACCCCCTGTACATCGCAGCCTAGCTGAGACAAACTGATCCGGACCCAAATGAGGCACGCCATGACCCGCACCATCACGCTCCTGTTTCTGATCGCCTTCACCGCCTGCGGCACGGACGAAGACACCGGTAATGACCTGATCCACCAGGAGGGCACCCAGGTAGGGGACTGCACCGATCGCGCCGATAACGATGGGGACGGTCTGTTCGACTGCGACGACGATGGATGCGCGGGATCGCCAGACTGCGAGTCCGACACCGACACTGACGCAGACGCGGACACCGACACTGACACGGACGCCGACGCCGACGCCGACACCGACGCCGATGCCGATGCCGATGCCGACGCCGATGCCGACGCCGACGCCGATGCCGACGCCGACGCCGACGCCGACGCCGATGCCGACGCCGATGCCGACGCCGACGCCGATGCCGACGCCGACGCCGACGCCGACGCCGACGCCGACGCCGACGCCGACGCCGATGCCGACGCCGATGCCGACGCCGATGCCGACGCCGACGCCGATGCCGACGCCGACGCCGACGCCGATTCAGATGCTGACGCCGACTGCACAGCCAACAACAGCAACCTCACTTTGACGACATCCAGTGGCACCGTGGACTTCACATCCGTGACCTACACAGCCTTCACCAGCGGCGATGACGTGTTTCTCGTGGGCTACGAAAGCGGCGACGCCTGCGACAACTGGCGCGGACTCACCAGCTACTCGGGGTACAGATCGGTGATGTTGATCAAGGGCACACCCACCGCCGGCACAACCGCCAAGGTTGAAGGCGCAGTGAAGACCTGCAAGGGCTCCGTTTGCGTGTTCGGCGACATCGAAAACGATGCGACGGGTTCCCTTACAACCAGCGTGAGCGGTAGCATCACCTTCGATGCTTTCACCTCCGGAGCGGACATCGAGACGTCATCCTTGAACGTCACCTACGACGATGGAAGCGTGCTGGCCGGCGACATGATCGGCTGCGAGTGCTACTGATCGCCAGTGGAGCCCAGACCATCGCGGCGCTGCGCCTCGGGCGGTGCTGCTCGCTACGCCGCGGCGCAACTGGCCGCAGGAATAGAAGCGCCCATCAGCTTCGAGCTCGCAGCTGATTCAGCCCGCCGCGCGGATCGTTGCCCAGGGAAAACGTGAGCAACACGTCACGGGCGTTCACCGCGTTGCCGGGCCCATAGGCGAAGATGAGGGCGGCGGTCAAGCCTCTCGCCCCCCGCTGGTTGAACGAGCTAGGAAGCTGTCATGAAAACCCGACACTGGACACGGCTTTGCATGGCGCTCGTGAGCGTCGCGGTAGCCATCGTCGTGTCCTGGCCGTTGGTGGTATGGCCCTCGTCCGCGCCGTTGGAGCCGAACTCGGCTGGGCACGCTCTCGCAGCCTGGGATCTACTACACGGCGGCGGGCCCTTCATGTTCTCTTCTCTGGGCTTCCCAGATGGCGAGCCCGTACGCTTCTTGGCCTGGCCGGTCCTGCTGCTGACCGCACCACTGACCCTACTCCTTGGGGGGACCGTGGCGCTCAACCTCGGCGCCACCCTCTGGCTTGCCTTGCAGGGCTTCTGTGTCCAGGAGCTCGGCGTGACTTGGGGCTGGTCGCCCACCGCCAGATTGCTCGCGGTCTTCGGCGCCTGCGGCTCCCCGACGGTGGTGGGCGCGTTTGGAGCCGGCCAGTACGAGAACATCGCTATTCTCCCCATCTTCTTGGCCGTGTGGGGAGCGTCCCGTTCCGGATGGAAGGGGCTGTGTGTCGGGGCCTTGGGTGTGGCCTCGGCGAGCCTGTGCAGTCCCTATCAGGGCATCGTCGCCGCGATGTTCATGCTCGGGGTTTCCGTGTTCGCGCGTCGGTGGCTCGCTGGCCTCGTCGGATCGCTCATCGGTCTTGGAGTCGGCGGCCTGTACTTCCTGGAAAGCCTCGCGCCACAGATGACGGCGAAGCACCCCGTGGCCGATGGCTTCCAGGAGGGCGCGAGCCTGTTCGGCCTGCTGTCCCCCAGATTCCCCTACCACAACTCCGACTTCATCCCTGCCGGCTCGGTCGTGGACCGACTGCACCTGGCCTTCTCGGCGCCCCAGGACGCGGACCTGGCCGCTGGGGTTCCCTGGGACTTGCCTGCGGTGTGTACGTACGTTGGGTGGGCCTTCATCCTCTTCGGCCTCGCCGGCTTGTGGCGGGCTCGTCACCAAGCGTTCGTGCGCGGCCTGTTCTGTTGTGGCCTGGTCTGCATCCTGATGTCCTTTGGTGACAACATCCAGGTGGTGCGTGGCCAGCCATCCGGCATCCCTGGACCATGGGCCTTGCTCTCGTGGCTGCCAGCGGCGGCCGACATGCAGGCTCCCCATCGATTTGTCTCAGGCGCGGTGGTCGCCCTGATCTTCGGCTTGACCTTCCTGGCCCAGAAGTGGACCCTGCGCTGGGGCTGGTTGTTGGGGTTGTTTCTGATGCTCGAGTCTCTACTCGTGGCGCCAGCACTCTGGCCCTTTCCCCGCATGCTCCTGGCCACCGACGCGGTTGCTGAACAGCTGGGTGACTCCACGGCGCTGGCGGTCTGGCCGCCGCGAAACCTGATCGCGGGTCATGAGATGGAGATCATCACCCTCCAGCTTGGTTGCCCCCTGGCGACTTTCGACTGCGCCGGTGGTCCGATGGAACGCGGACTCCCTACGGCCGATCGACTGACAACCAAGACCTGTGAGCGAAACGAAAGCGGGGAGACCGTGGATGAGTGGTTGGCACGAGTTCGAGGCGCAGGTGTGCAGCAAATGCTCTGGTTCGAGGGGAGAACCCCCCACTGGGAACCGCCGATCTCCGCCCCCTCCACCCAGACCGGCACCCTGCGAATTTACGACCTGGACGGCTGACTCCCGACCACAACCCGTCGCGGTTTGGCTGAGCTCATCCGAACCGATCAGGGTCAGATCGAATGATGGGCCGGCGCCGACGCCCACATCGAGCGCCACAACGCCAAACTGCGCAGGACGCTGGGCCTCAGCGAACAAGACACCTCAGAGATCGACCTGGGCACCTGAGCAGCGCACTCACCTGGCCCCCTCACCTCCCCAAAGCTACCCATGGGGCCATGCACTCACGTATTGCCCGCACCCTCGGCCTCTCGCTCGCACTGTCGATGCCCACCTCCGCCGCGGCCAACGGCAACGAGTCCCACCTCTGGGTCACCCTCTGGGCCCGTGACGCGCTGCCCGAGGGGGACCTGCGGGACCTGCTGGAGCAGCACGACCTCCCGCTGCAGAACGGAACCAACTTTCCCGACGGCGGCTACGCCATCGGCGACGGCTACGGCGAGATCGCCCACTGGGAGCCCTTCCAGTCCACCTACCTGGACTGGATCCTGGACCACTACGCACCCCCTTGGTCCGACGAGGCTGGCGAACACATCGCCTTCTTGATGGGCATGGCCTCCCACGGCATGTCGGACCAGACCTACGACTGCGCCTACCTGCCCCGCAGCGACGTCTACGACGAAGGCTCGCCCGGCACCAGCATCGGGCGCGACGGCGCCACGGACGTGGCCTTGGTGGGCGCTGTGGGCTGCGCCGATCCGCCCAGTCAGTGGCTGCCGGAGGACCTGATGGCCGAGCTGATGCTCAGCCACGCCGGCCACGAGGTCGCCCCCGACGACATCCGCGATGGCAACACCCTGGTGGCGTTCTCCATGCACGTCATCTGCGGCGCCGGCGAGGATGAGGATCTTCTGGCCGAGTACACCGCCGCCTACCCCTGGGCAGGGGAGCACCAGGTGGACCCGGATCAGCCTGGCAACCCACCCAACACGGCGCCGGTGGTGGCAGCGTACTGGCAGGAGCTGTGGGCGCGCTTGCACGGCGACGCGCCGCTGGCCACTCCGCTACTGGGCCAGTATCCGCCCGCCGGCCCCCAAGCCTGGCCTGCCGAGGACGACAGCATCGACGCCATGGTGTCCTTCGTGCTGGCCCGCGGCGTGGACATGGGCACCGTCGGCCCCGAGACCATCGCTGTTCAGGACGGCAGCGACGACGCGCTGCCCTTCGAGATCCATGCCTGCTACGGCTCCCACGTGCTCGGCCTACGGCCCACCACGGGGTGGACCGCCGACAGCATCCACACGGTGACCGTGGGTCCAGGGATGAGCACCTGGGACGGCCTGATCTTCCCGGCTTTCGACTTCGAATTCGACACCACCCCCCCGCCAGTCCTGCCTGGAGACACCAGCGACACCGCAGACATCGCAGACGCTGGCGACCCCAGAGACTGCGGCTGCGCGGCATCCAGCGGCCGCACCACCGGCGCGCCACTGACGCTGCTGGGCCTAGGGCTGCTCGCCTATCGTCGCCGACACCCGGCCGGTAGCCTCGACGCGCAGCGCAAATCGGCCGACAGCGGGGAGGCCCGCGGGGTTAGCTGAAGGGTCCCCCCGGCACCCGAGCCCGCATGTCCCTCGCTCTCATCCTGGCACTGGCCGTCCCCTTTGCCTCGGCGTCGTTCCGGGTGGAGATCGAGGCCGACATCGTCCAGCGGCGCGACGTGGTGGATCCGGGCCACCAGGTGGCCGAGCTGGTGCGGATCCTGCCACCACGAGAAGAGCCCTGGACCATGGCGGTGCACGTGCCGGACAGCTGGCTGGACCGCCCCCGCACCAGCGGCCAGACCCCGGCGGATGCCGCCATCGCGGCCCGCGGGCAGCTCAACGCCCTGGTCAGCGCCGTGCAGCAGGACATCCCCTGGTCCACAGGCCTGGCGCCCCTCGACGCTGCAGGCCTGTGGGCGGGGCTGCTGCGCAACTCCGCCTACGCCAACCCCCACCCGGTCTCCCACTACCAGGGTGTACTGCAGCCCTGGGAAGTGCTCTACGACGCCCAAGCCGGCGACACCCTCAGCGCCGCGTTCACCGCCCTGCTGGCCCTCGAGGCCCAGGGGGTCGAAGCATCCCTGTGCAGCTACCCCACCCCCAGCACCAGCACGGGCCTGGCCTTCGGGCTGACTCTCGAGGGCACGGCCCCCGACGGTGCCGACTGGGCCTGGGCGGTCCACGGAGTCACCCCAACCTGGGTGCTGCTACCCCTGCACCTCAAGGCCAAGCCTACGGGCGATCTCGAGGCCTCGCAGCTGCAGGTCTGGTCCATCGATGAGGTCAAGGCCACAGGCTGGAGCCCCGGCACCGACCCGGCCACCGACGGCCTGGCCGACGTGGACCCGCCGCCTACGCCTGGTGCCGGCGACGACGAGCCACCCCAGCCCGCCCCGGCGCCAGCCCCCGCACCACCACCCCAGCGCACTCCACGCCCGGACATCTGCGACCAGGCCGAAGCCATGGGCCTGGAGTGCCGCCCTGCGGACCACAGCAACGACCTCATCTACCTGGCCATCGCGGTGCTGGCCCTGGCCAGCCTGACCACTGCGGGCATCGGCTCCTGGCGGGGACGCAGCCGCCGGCAGGCCGCCGCAGTGGCCCGGCGCCAGCGCCGTGAGCGAGAGGACTTCTAGCATGGCCCGCCTCTCGCTCCTGCTGGTCGTGTTGCTCACCCTTGTCCTGCCGTCCGCGGCCCTGGCCCAGGGCCAGGCCATCCAGTGGGCGCGGGTCTACCACGACGATCAGGTCCACGAGCCCGATACCACCGGCACCACCGGCGTGCGCATCCTCAGCTGGCCCTTCTGCCCCAGCTACCGCGACCGCTGCACCGACTACGCCTGGGTCACCCTGGGCGTGTCACTGGACGCCTACTCGGCCCGCCGCAACAGCGCCCACGACTCCATCGCCGAGATCGTCGCCACCTCCCACAGCGACATGGCGCCCCTCGCCCGGGCCCTCGAGCAGCTATTCGAGGACAAGGGCATCACCAGCCCAGCGGAGCGCCTGGGCTACGTCCAGGGGCTGGTCCAGGCGGTGCAGTACGCCAAGGACAGCTCCACCGGCTTCACCGAGTACCCCAAGTACACCGTCGAGTTCTTCGTGGACGAGCAGGGCGACTGCGACGACGCCGCGGTGGCGGCCTCGGCCCTGATGCGTCAGCTCGGCTACGACGCCTGGTACGTGCTGTGGCGTGGCGTGGGTGGATCGGAAGGCCACATCTCCACGGCCGTGAGCCGCGGCGGCGACCTGGCCACGGTCCAGCCCCCCTCGGGCTCCCGGCTGGTCACCGTGCCCGGCACCGGCGAGAAGCTCCTGCACGTGGACGCCACCGGCGTCATCGGCGGCTGCACCGGTCGCTGCACCTCCCTGGGTTGGAACGAGTGGCACAGCCACACCCCCCCCCTGAAGGAGTCCGTGGTGGTGCGCGCCGACGCCGCCAACCTGGACGCGGCCCTGGGCATCTCGGCCTGGCGCAACGACGGCACGGCCTTCCCCGACCGCAAGCTGCGGGACAACCGCCCGGGCGGCCCCGATCAGCAGGGCGAAGAAGACCTGGACCAGGCCCCCGAAGAGCGCGTCAGCGAGCAAGAGAAGGACGAGTGGGAGGACACCACCCTGCGCCGCCTGCGCTTCCTGGGCGAAGACGAAGAGTCCGCCCGCAGCTACCTGCGGGTGAGCCAGGCGGATCCCGTGGGCGCCGGCACCTGGATCTTCATCAGCGTGCTGTGCTTCGCCGGTCTGTTGGTGGCCGCCGCCACCTCCTGGCGCTCGCGCCAGCATCGTCTGGCCCTGGCCGCCAAGGCCAAGGCCCGCAGGAAGTCCCAAGAGTTCTGAGCCGCCCCCGCGAGGCCCACCGATGCCCGTCTACCGCATCCCCCGCCAGCTCGTCTTTCCGGACCCGGAGCTGGCCGAGCCCTCGGGGCTGCTGGGAGTCGAGGGGGATCTGCAGCCCGCGCGGCTGATCCTGGCCTACCGCTCGGGTATCTTTCCCTGGTACTCCCATGATCAACCCATCCTTTGGTTCTCCCCCGATCCGCGCATGGTGTTCGATCCCAGTGGCGTGCACGTCGGGCGCAGCCTGCGAAAGCGCCTACGCCGCGACGAGTACCAGCTCACCATGGACACCGCGTTCGCCCGGGTGATCCACGCCTGCGCGAAGGTCCCCCGGGACGACCAGGGGGGCACCTGGATCACCGGCGACATGGAGCGCGCCTACACCGAGCTGCACCAGCTCGGCTACGCCCACTCGGTGGAGGTCTGGCGGGAGGGAGAGCTGGTGGGTGGCCTGTACGGGGTCAGCATCGGGGGCATGTTCGCTGGGGAGTCCATGTTCTCCACGGCCACCGACGCCTCGAAAGTGGGCTTCGTGCGCTTCGCTGTTCAGCTCCAGCGCTGGGGCTTCACCCTCATCGACGCCCAGTTCCACACCGACCACCTCGCCCGGCTGGGTGGCTACGAGATCCCCCGCCACCGCTACCTCGAGCGCCTGGCCCAGGCCCTCGAAGCGCCCACGCGCCCTGGCGCCTGGCGCTTCGACACAGGCTGCTAAGCCGTGTAGTCCAGCACGAAGCGCTCCTGCACCAGGGACTCGATGGCCCTGGGAGAACGTGCCCTCCGCACCGCCGCGATGGCTGCATGGGGTTCCATACCCTGAGCCACCAGGTAGCAGGCGGCAGCGATACCCGAGCGGCCAAGACCGCCAACGCAGTGCACCAACACACGCCCACCGCCGTCGATGGCGCGCTGCATCCATCGGACCAGGCCGCGCATCTCCTGCAGACTGGGCACAGCTTGGTCCAGGATCGGCAGGGCGCGGTGCTCCAGCCCGGCCTCGCGCACGGCCTTGGCCAAGCCCTCGACGCCGTACCGGCTGTACTCGTCGGGGGACAGCAGGCTGCAGACGTGGGTGATGTGGCCGGCGCGGATGGCGGCGAGGTCCTGCTCCAGTACCCGCCCGTAGTCCCTTCGACCGGGCAGCAGGGTGAGGGCGAGGCCTCCACCATTCACACGGGCCTCGGGCACGCCATCCAGCCGCAAAGGCCCGCTCCGCTCCAGCCGCTCGGTGATGCGCTCCCCGCAGCGGGCGCCGGTGTACATGGCCCAGCGTCGCTGCCACAGGTTGCACTCGTCGAAGCTCATGGTGTGCATGGCGTAGCGCATCATGCCGATGTGCAGCTGCAAAGGGTCGCGGTCGGTGCCCACCAATTCCGGGTAGAAGCTGCGCAGCATGCGCGCCGTGTCCCAGGCCCGCTGCAGGGCGGGCAGAGCAAAGCTGGCCTCGGGCAGGGGGCGGCCCAGGTCCTCGACCGCTAACAGCCGGTCGGTGAAACCCATGGCCTGCTCGAGCTGCTGCGGGCCATCGATGGGGGTGAAGATGTAGAGCAGATCGTTTTCGAGCTTGATCAGATCCTTGAGCACATGGCCGCGATGGGTGTGGAAGAAGTCGATGATCCACACGTTGCCCTGGGCATCGATGATGATGTTGGCGCCGTTGAGATCGCCGTGTACGTAGGAGAAGAACACCGAGTTACCCGGGTTGCGGGGCAGGGTGTCCAGCTGTCGCTCGTAGAAGTCACACACGTTGGGAAACTCTGGCCCCACCTCGAGCTGCAGGGTGCGACCCAAGGCGGGGCCGCCCAGCAGCTCTTCGACCTGCTCCCGCACCCCTGGGGCACGCTCGGCGCTGAAACAGTAGTAGTCCAGCAGATCACACTTTTCCCGGCTGCGCGCGGCGTAGAATCGCCCCAGCTGCTCCCCGAAGACCGTGTCCAGGATGCGCCGCACCTCGGCTGCGGGCATGCCCTGCATGTAGTGCTTCTGGAAGGTACTCGAGAAGCCGCCCCCCATAGACGCGTAGCGGTACTTCAGGGCGCCACGTTCGGCATAGTCCGCGAAGTCGGCGATGCGGGGTGCGTTGTTGCCCAGCACCGCCTCGACCCGCTCGAAAGAGGCCCGCTCCCGACCGATGTCCTCGAGGGGGCCGATCTTGACCACGTGGGGGACTTGCTCTTGGCCGTACACATCCACGCTGTCCGCACCCATGACGACATTGCCTGAGAAGCCGCCGTCCAGAGGCCGTAGGCGCACCCGACGGGCGTCACGAAACAGGTAGCGCAGCAGGCGGGTGTCAGCTTCGCTGACGGTGCGGTCCCCCTCGATCTCCAGGCTGGGCCGATCCGGCGGGCCCAATTCGTCCGTGCTCAGCAATTCGTCGGAGTCCCCCCCCAGGTAGGCGATGAAGCTGCCCAGAGATGAGAATACCTGGACCCCCAGCAGGCGCTCGAGCTGGTCCAGGGCGATGAAGTGGTTGGCCCTCGACGAGCTGGCGGTCAGGGCGGAGCACACCGCGATGTGGAAGCTCGGGAAGCGGGTGCGCAGCTCGTAGGCCAGGAAGCTGATCTTGGCCTCGGTCCACACCCCCACCAGCCCCACCTTCACCGCCTGCCCTGCGTAGGGCGCCAGGATGGCCGCGAGCTGGGTGCTCTGAAAGTCGTTGAGGGTCAGGGAGTCCACCACCGTGGCGGGCCGCATGCGGTCCACCCAGTCCTCGAAGACGAAGCGGGCTCCGTGGGTATCCGCCAGACAATGTTCGCCGAAGCGCTCGATGTGAGCGGCCTGGGTTGGATCGCTGGGCTCGTGCCAGTCCCGCAAGTGCAGGATCCCCAGGTCCTCGGGGGGCTGCTGGCAAGCCCATGCCATCAAGCGGGCCACAGGCCCACGGGACGGATCGGCCCCCAGCAGGCGGGTGGCTTCTTCGGAGCCCACATGCAGCAGGTTGGGCATCGGATCGAAGCGCCCGATGGGCTGCACGAAGTCGTTCTGCAGGCACTGGGTGATCAGGAGGCGGTCGGGCTGTTCTCTAGTCTTCACGGTACTCCAACCTGAAGAACCCCTCTTTCAAGCTCATGCCATCGCCATCGTTGGTCGCAGCATCGAACTGGATGCATCCCAGCAGCTGGTCGCCATCGACCTCGGCGATGGTGACGCTGCCGCCCGCGGCGTTCTGGGTGTGGAAGCTCGAGGTGCTGCCGTCGCGGTACACGGTGACCCAGCCGCCGTCTTCGCCTTCGCCCAGCAGGACCTCGAAGGGGAGCTCTTCGCGGTCCAGCAGGTCCACCACCGGCTGGGTGTCGATGGCGGTGTGGATGACCATGCTCATCATCACTCCATCCGTCATGCTGTGGCCGATGAGCACCTGGGCGCCGGTGTAGGTCCAGGTGGCGTCGCCAGCGGCCCAGGCCGCGCCATCCATCACACCCTCGAAGGTGCCACCCAGCAGATCGGTGGGGGCGCGACAGTCATCGCTGCAGCCGTGGAGCAGCAGCGCGACGGAGAGCAGGGCCAAGATGCGCATAGGACCTCCAAGAGCACACGCTGCGAGAGGTAACCCCCGGCACTGCCTCGGCCCAGCAGGCGTCTTGGGCCAGCGCCCAGCAGCAGCAGCGAATAAGGTGGGAGACCCCATCACCACCCCCGAGCCATGCGCGTCCTCCTGATCAATCCCGGTATGAACCTCGAGCGCCTGGGCCGCGTGGCCGGCCTGCTCGAGCCCATGCCCTGCATCGGTGTGGCCTACCTGGCCGCCACCCTCGAACAGGCGGGCTTCCTGGTACGTGCGGTGGACATGTTCGCCGAAGGCCTCGGGGCCGCCGACGTGCTCGAGCGCGCCTTGCGCTTCCGGCCCGACGTCGTGGGCTTCACGGTCATGACCCCCTCGGCGCCTGTGGTGGCCACCATCGCCACCATGATCCGCGGCGCCATCCCCGGCGTGCGCATCGTGCTGGGGGGCGTGCACGCCGACGTGTTCGCCAGCGACCTGGTGGCGTCGGGCGACGCCGACGTGGTGGTACACGGCGAAGGCGAGCACGCCATCGTCGAGCTGGTGCAGGCCTGGGCCGGAGGCAGCGCCGATCTCAGCGACATCGCCGGCATCACCTGGTCCGCCGATGGCCAGCCCGCCCGCACCGCCGATCGTGCCCTCAACCTTCAGCTCGATGATCTCCCCTACCCCGCCTGGCACCTGTTCCCGGTCCACCGCTACGGCCTGCTGCCCTTCGCCGACATCGCGCGGCCGGTGCTGACCATCTCCGCCTCCCGGGGCTGCCCCTATCGCTGCGACTACTGCTCCCTGCTGCACTCCCACGGCAAGAGCTACCGGCGCCGCAACCTCACCCGGGTCGTGGACGAGTACGAGTTCATGGTGGACCGCTTCGGGGTGAAGCAGATCGGGTTCGTAGACCCCATCTTCCCCCTGGACAAGCAAGACCTGCCCACCTTCTGTGACGAACTGCTGCGGCGCAAGCTGCCCGACCGCTGCGTGTGGCTGTCCGAGACCCGGGCCGACCGCCTGGACCCGGAGACCTGCCGGCTGATGTACGCTGCGGGCTGCCGCCGGGTACTGCTTGGCATCGAGTCCAGCTCGGTGCGCCTGCTCGAGAACGTCAACAAGAAGCTCAACCCCGAGCAGATCCGAGAAGGCGTGGCCAACGCCCGGGCCGCCGGCATCCAGACCGTGGGTCTGTTCATGATCGGCCTGCCCGGCGAGACCCCGGAGATGACCCGCGACACGGTCGAGTTCGCGGTGAAGCTGGACCTGGACTTCGCCAAGTTCGCCATCACGGTGCCCTTCCCCGGCTCGAAGCTGTTCGAGGACGCCTGGCAGAAGACCCTGTTCCGAGACGACTGGGAAAACTACATCACCTTCAACTCGGATCCCGACGCCCTGGTCTGGCACCCCCCCGGCTACGACCCCAACGAGCTGATCCGCCTGCAGCACTGGTCCCTGCGCCGCTTCTACCTGCGGCCCCGCCAGATCCGCCGTCAGCTCATCGAGCTCAAGACCCTCAAGCCCCGCAATGTGCTGCACGGCCTGTACGGGATGATGCCGTGAGCGATCCGGCGGCCATCGCGGCCGCCATCCACACCCTCGCCGCCGCCGAGGGCTTCGTTCGGGTGGGCTTCGCCGCTGTGCAGCCCCTCGAAACCGAGGGCGCTCGCCTGGACGCCTGGCTGGGCCAAGGCCGCCACGCTGAGATGGCCTGGATGCAGCGCAGCCGCGACGCCCGGCTCGATCCCCGGCTGCTGCTGCCCGGCGCCGCCACCGTGGCCGTGCTGGCTATGCCCTACGGCCACCCCCGCCCCGACGACCCACAGGGCCTGACCGGCGAAGTCTCCCGCTACGCCTGGGGCCGGGACTACCACAACGGAGTGGGCAAAGCCTTGCGCCGTATGCAGCGGGAGCTGAGGGTTCGTTTCCCCTCGCTGGGGGGCTACACTTCGGTGGACAGCCGCCCGGTGTACGAGCGGGCCTGGGCGGTGCGCGCTGGCCTGGGCTTCGCGGGCCGAAGCTGCTCCACCATCCTCCCGGGTCAGGGTACATGGGTCTTCCTGGCCACCCTGGTGCTGGACGTGGCGCTGCCCGAGAGCCCAACCCTGGACGCCGACTGCGGGTCCTGCGCGCGCTGCCTGCAGGCCTGCCCCACCGGCGCCCTGGTGGCCCCAGGACGCCTGGACGCGCGCCGCTGCTTGTCCTACCTGACCATCGAGCACCGGGGTGAGATCCCAGAGGACCTGCGCCCGGCCATGGGCCGGCGGGTGTTCGGCTGCGACGTCTGCCAGGACACCTGCCCCCACAACGCCAAGCATCGCGCTGCCCATCCCGACTACGCCCCCCGCGCCGGGCACGCCTGGCTGGACCTGCCCGCGCTGCTACGCGAAGACGACGACGCCCTCGAGCGCCGCCTCGAGGGCAGCCCCCTGCGCCGGGCACGGGCTACCGGCCTGAAGCGCAACGCGGCGGTGGTCTTGGGCAACATCGGCGACCCCGCAGCCCTCCCCGCGCTGGCGGTCGCCGGGGGCCACCCCGATCCCGTGGTACGCAGCCACGCCGCCTGGGCAGCGCAGCGCTGTGGCCAAGGCTGATAGACTGCCCCCTCGGAGAACGCAGAGCGCATGCTGGTTGAGCTGAAGCACGAAGACCGCATCCGACGCCTGACCTACGAGGCGTTCGAGCAGCAGGTACGGGACGGCCAGGTGCCTCCCGACGCCGAGATCCGCTTCGACGCCGCCACCGGCGACCAGTTCGTGCCCCTGCGCAGCCTCGAGCTGTACCGAGAGCTCGCCCACTCGGACCAGGCCCGCTTCTCCCGCAGCCTCGCCCGCCGCAGCCTGCCCTGGGTCACCGCCATCCTGGTGGGCCTGCAGGTGCGCATCTATCTCTGGACAGGCCTGCCCGACGCCGACGCCTGGTTCCTCGAGCGCCTGGCCAACTGGGCCCCCGCTGTGCTGGAACTGGGCCAGGTCCACCGCCTGTTCACCTACGGCTTCCTGCACCTGGGCCTGACCCACCTGGCCTTCAACCTGCTGTTCCTCGCCTACGCCGGCTGGAACCTGGAGCGGGCCATGGGGCGCCGCAACCTGCTGTTCATCTACCTGGCGTCGGTGTTCTGCGGTGGCCTGCTGTCCATGGCCATGTCGCCGGACCGGCCCAGCTTGGGGGCCAGCGGCGGGGACTTCGGGCTCATCGCCGCGGCCGTGATCTTCGGCTGGAAGTACGGCGAGCTGATCCCAGCCGCGGCCCGGAAGTACTACGGCTGGGCGATCCTGGCCTACCTGGTGGCCGCCCTGCTGTCGGGCATACGCTCGCCTGGGGTGGACAACTGGGGCCACCTGGGAGGCCTGCTGGGCGGGGCGGTGATGATCACCCTGCTGCATCCCCAGGCCCTCGGCCGCTACGAGGTGCACAACCGCTGGATACGCCGCGGCTTTCTGGCCGTGGTGCTACTGCTGGGATCGGGCATGGCCCTGTTCGGCCCCCACCTGGTGCCCATGAAAGAATGGCACTACCGCGGCCTGGCCGCGGCACGACCGGCCTACTGGGTCGAGGGCTGGACCTTCACCGGCGATCGGGGCTCGTTCTCCCCCACCCGCCAGTCCACCCTGGTCATCGACACCACCGTCCATGTGGAACCGGTAGACATCGAGCAGGCCACCGACCGCTTCATCGAACAGGTGGACGCCGGCGGCAAGCAGGTGGAGATCCTCGAACGCAGCGAGGCTCGCTTCGAGGGCTGGCCCGCGATGACACTCAGGGCCAGCTTCGCCCTCAACGGCGAACCCCACGAGCTCGAGGCCATGCTGGTGGCCCGTGGCCACTACCTGCATCGGGTCCACCTGCACACCTCCCAGGACCACGCTGAGCGATACCGCGTGCTCTGGAGGCGCATCCTGGACCGGGTGGACATCGAGGACCCCCTCGAGCTCGCCCAGGCACGCCGCAAGTCTGGCCAGCAGCTCACCTCATGGAAGGCCCAGGCGGATCTGGCCGAGGCCCTGGGCCGAGCGGGCCATCCCGACGAAGCCCGTGAGGCCTGGCGCATGGCCGGCGATCTGAACCCTGAGGACCCCCGCCCCGTGACCGGCTTGCTGGATCTGCTGGCCACCTACCAGATGGCCGATCGCGCAGGGGCGGTGGACCTCGCGCTGCGGGTCCATCCCGACGACGCCGCCCTGCGCGTGGCGGCCAGCCGGGTGCTGGATGGCCTGGATCGCACCGCGGAGGCCGACCGGGTGTTGCTGGAGGGCTGGCGCTACCAGCCGGGCAACGCGCAGCTGCGCAAGTCCCTGCTGCTGCGAGGCCTCGAGGTCCCGCCCATCCCCGGTGCCAACAGCGTCAGCCTGGAACCGTCGATGCCCTGAGCGCTACCTGCGAGGCTGTGGGAATCCTCGGCCCTGCACGGCGGCCTGCTGGTAGCGACGAACGGGGAACTGCTCGGGGAAGAAGGTGTACCACTGGTTGCCGAACAGGTTGCCCATCTTGAGCTTGCGGCGCTTGTTCGAGATGGCCTGCTGCAGGCCCTTGAGGCCTTCGTTGTCGGGCATGACCTTCAGCCCGCGGGCCAGGACCTCCAGCGCCTTGTCCATCTTCTTGGACTCGACCAGGATGTAGGCGTACAGGCCCCAGTACAGGGATTCCTTCTTGGCGAAGCCGCTAGCCTTCTCCATGCGCTCCACGCCCACCGCGGCGTTCTTCTCCCGCAGGTCCATGGACGCGAGCATGCCCTGGGCCATCCAGTTGCGACTGAAGGCCTTCTCCAGGTGCTTGCGGGCCCGACCCCAGTCCCGCTCGAGGTAGGCCAGCGCGCCGAGCTGGGCTTCGATCTGACCGCCCACCAGGAACTGCCAGCGGCCCAGGGGGCGACCCGACTCGAGCACGCGCCGGGCTTCGTCGACCTTCTGGCGCTGGATGGACTTGCCCGCCAGCTCCATGAGCGCCTGCAGCTTGCTGGATGTGCGTCGCGCCAGCAGGAAGTAGACGATGACGAGGACAAGGAGCGCCGGCAGGAAGCCCGCGATCCAGTGACCGCCCACGGCCATGCCCAAGATGAAGGCGGCCGTTGCGGAACCGATGGCGATGAGCAGGTTGATCATGGTCGCCCGATAACCCCGAGGGCCGCGGCTCACCACGGCGAGAGCACCGAGGGTCGGATAGCCCATGCCCCATGACCGACCCCCTCGCCCAGCGCATCGCCACCGTCACCGGCGCCAGCTCCGCACGCCAGCGCGAGCACATCGCCACCGTCTGGAGCGGCTACGGCGAGGTGTTCCGTTATGCCCTGGGCGGCGCCGAGGCCGACTCGGTGGTGGTCAAACACATCGCCCCCGGCAAGGGTCGCGGCCGCTCCCACGACCGCAAGCTGCGGTCCTACGAAGTGGAGCAGGCCTTCTACGAGCGCTGGTCCAGCCGCTGCGGCCCCGGCTGTCGGGTGCCCCACTGCCTGCATGTGGAGCGCCAGCGCAGCGAGCGCCTGTTCGTCTTCGAAGACCTGGACGCCGCCGGCTTCGACCAACGCCGGGACAACCCCTCCAGGATCCAGCTCGAGACCTGCGTCGCCTGGCTGGCCCACTTCCACGCCACCTTCCTGGGGGAGCGCCCCCGCGGGCTGTGGAAGTCGGGATCGTACTGGCACCTGGGTACCCGGCCCGACGAGCTGCGCGCCATGGCCCCAGGCCCCCTGCGCAAGGCCGCCGCGGCCATCGACGCCCGCCTGAGCTCGGCCCGCTTCCAGACCCTGATCCACGGGGACGCCAAGCCCGCCAACTTCCTGTTTTCGCGCGACGGGCGCAGGGTGGCGGCGGTGGACTTCCAGTACGTGGGCGGCGGCTGCGGCGTAAAGGACCTGGCCTACCTGATGGCTGGCGAGGACCAAGGCACCGTGAAGCGCAGCCTGGACCACTACTTCCGTGCGCTGCGCCACGCCGCACCCGAGGCTGATCTGGACGCCCTCGAGGCCGAATGGCGGGCCCTGTACCCCTGGGCCTGGGCGGACTTCGAACGTTTTTTGGCCGGCTGGGCACCCGGCTGGCGCTTCCAGCGGCACGAGCAGGCGCTCACCCGGCGGGTACTCGCCGCGGTGTAGATCAGTACCCGGTATCGCCCGCGCTGCTGGTGGAGCGCAGCTCACCCACGGTCCAGACGTGGCCCGCGGTGCTACTGCCCACATCGGCCCAGTCGGAGACGTACTCGAAGGTGCCGCCCATGTGAGTGCCGAAGTACACCAGATCACCCACCCACTGGAACTGGTGCTGGGCGCCGCCAGGGGAGACGTAGACGCCCTCGTAGCTCAACCGAAAGGCGTTGCAGTTGTCGTCGTCCTTGCGATACTCGGCGTTGTATTGCTGCCCGTCCAGCTCCAGATCGAAGGCGCGCTGGTTCTGCACGTAGCGCAGCCGCCACTCGCTGCGGCCGTTGTAGAAGATCTCTTCGACCGGGTACTCGTCGGGCATCGCGTCGGGTGCGGGGGTGTGCTCCACCACGTTGGACCACACGTTGTGCACGCCATCGAGCCGGTTGGGGTTGTCGCAGTCGGGATCGCAGCCCACCAGCGGCGCGGCCAGGCCCAGCAGAGCGACGGGGAGAATGGAGCTTCGCATGTTCGCCTCGTGGCCATCCTAGCTCGAACCGGGGCGACCGCGCCAGGTTCGGAGCACCTGGGTGCTGTGATCAGAGCGCGTGGAACGCCAGCCAGCCCAGCAGCAGCAGCACCGCGACGGCCCAGCGCCCCAGGCCTGCCCGCAGCACCGCCGGCCCTGCGGCGACCATGATGGGCACCATGCCGCCCACCGCAGCCCCAGCCACCAGGGCCGCCCTCAGCCCCGGGGGGAAGCCCGCGGGATCGGAGCACGCCGCCAGGGCGCCGGCCAACGCCAGGGGGACTCCACCCACCAGCGCCGCCAGGCCCAGCCCGGCCAGGCCGAAGCCCACGTCCAGCAGACTCCCCAACAGCACCCGAGCGTCATCGAGGCCCCAGGCCAGGAAGTCCAGCACCCCCGCGGGGACCAGCAGAAGCACGCACAGCAGCAGGCTGCCCAGCTGTAGTGCACCCTTCCATGGGGGCCAGGGCACCGCGGGGGCTCGTTGCCTGGCCACCAGGGCCCACACCAGCACCAGGGCGATCCCCAAGGCCAGCGACGGCGAGACCAGCACCGCCAGCAGCCACAGGGGCAGGGCGAGGGCCAGCAGGATGCGGGAGGACAGGCCCTGAACAGGGGCGGGAGCTCCGCCGGCGCCGGGCAGCGCCGCCAGGGCTCCCAGGGCCAGACCCAGGGGCCACAGCATGGGGAGCAGCTCTCCGGCGCCGAGCAGCAGCAGGGGCGCCGATCCCAAGGGGCCGCAGAGCCCACCGCCCACCGCCGCGATGGTGATGCGGACGGCGTGGGATGGCTTGCGACCATAGGCGAGGCCCAGGGCCACGGGCAGAGCTCCAAAGGTCGCTCCGCCCAGGAAGGCGCCCAACGCCGTCGGTCCCACACCGCCCACGCCGCCGATGCGTCTCAGCCCCACCGCCAACAGGCCCCAACCCGCCAGCAACAGCAGGGGCGAGGCGGGCCAGGCGCTGGCCCACAGGGCGGGCGCGAGGGGATCGAACACCCCCAGCACCACCGCCACCACCAGGGCGCCCAGGGCGCTGCAGGCCGCAGCCAGCCAACCCCAGCGGGGCCACCACCCAAAGCTCCCGCAGCTCAGCGTGAGCGCGCCGAAGACCGCAGCGTTGCGGATGGCTTCGTCCATGGGGTGGGCTAGCCCTCGAGGCGCTCCTGGATCTCGGTCAGGCACTCGACCGGATCGGCGGTGAAGAGCAGCAGGCCGCGCCAGACCCACTTCTGCCACAGAAAGTCGCTCATGGGACCCTGGGCCACTGCCATGTGGCAGCGGGGGAGTTCGCCGCCGTAGGCGTCGGTGAGGTCTTCCCACAGGCGATCGAACTCTTCTTCGTCGGGCCGCAGCCCCACGAAGAGCACCACGTTGTCGCGGAAGAACGAGCGCATGTTGCGGCGCACGTCGGCCCCGAAGCGGCGCTCGGCGTGATCGAGCTGGGTGACGATGAGGGACCGGGGCTCGTCGAAGCCACCGCGCACCTTGAGCAGCACCCCGGCTTGGTCGGTGGCATCGGGGATGGGCTGGCCACGGCGCACCACCTGGAGCTCACGCCCCATGTCGGCGGCGGCCCGCTCGAGCAGGTCGTCCCAGACCGTGGAGAGGATCACCGGGAAGCGCTGCACCGCGATGCGGTGGGCTTCGCTGGGATCGATGCCTTCGCAGCCCGCCATGGCACGCAGCTCGCGGATGAGCTGGGTGCGACCGTTGGCGTCTTCGAAGGCCACCGCGCCCTTCTCCACCGATGGCATCTCGGGGCGGGTCTTGGAGCCCATCAGGCGGCGAGGTCGCTGCCAGCCAAGCTTGCGGGCCAGGGCCGCGGCCTTGGGGTAGTCGCGACCGGCCAGCTTGGCGGCTTCGTGGCTGGCGCGGCTGCCCAGCACCAACACGCAGCGACCCTCACGGACGGCGTCGAGCACTTCGACCGGCAGACTCATGGTTGCTCCTTGCAGGCGTCCACCGCAGCGGCGAGGCCGTCGCGGTCGCGAAACACACCACCGACCTGAGCCACGGTGAGGGCCGCGATCCGGGCCCCCAGGCGGCCGGCCCGGGCGGGGGACCAGTCGTTGACGTAGCCGTACAGGAAACCCGCGGCGTAGGCATCGCCAGCGCCGGTGGTGTCCTGGGGGACTACCCGGTGGATGCCCACGGGGGTGAGTACGCCGTGGTGCTTGACCAGGCTGCCGCGGCTGCCCAGCTTGACCACCGTGGTCTCCACCGCTTCGGCGACCTCGTGGACGGCGCGCTCGGGGGCGGCGCCACCGCACAGGGCAGAGGCTTCCTCGTTGTTCATGAACGCGATGGACGCGTACTCGCGCAGGATCTTCCAGATGTCATCGCGGATGGCAGCGACCACGAAGGGATCGGCCACGTCGAGGCTGATCTGCACGCCGGCGCGGCGGGCCACGTCCAGGGCTTGGAAGGCCGTGGTGCGGATGGGGCCTTCGAGGAAGGCGTAGCCGGTGACGTGGAACACCTTGCTGCGACGGATGTGGGTCTCGAACTCACCGAGGCTGGACAGCTGCGGAGCTGCACCCAGGTCCACGAGCATGGTGCGCTCGCTGTCGGACTTGGACACCAGCGCCAGGCACTTGCCCGTGGGGTGGTCGGTGGTGACCGCCAGGGCGTGGCCCCCGCAGGCTTCGTCCAAGGAGGCGCCGTAGCGCTTCGCGAGCTCGTCATCTCCCACCTGACCCCGGAACACCGTGCGGGCGCCCAGTAGGCCCAGCCCTGCGATGGTGTTGGCGGCCGAACCGCCAGCGTGCACCTGCATGGTGGGGTGCTGGAAGCGGGCGAAGGCTTGCTCCCACTCGCCATGGGGCACGGGGTGCATGATCCCGCGCTGGTAGGGGGTATCCACCAGGGCTTGGTCATCGATGGTCACCAGGGTGTCCACCAGAGCGTTTCCAAGGCCAGCCACATCGAAGTGCGGGGCGCTGTGAGGCATGCTTGCTCCTAAGTGCGCGGGGCCGGGAACCTAGCTTTCTTGCTGCCCCCTCGCCAGCGCCCGAGACGGTAGCCGGCCCACCTGGACGCAAGGGGTGCCCTGGCGTACGCTCCAGGGGTCACCTCCCCTCCCCGGAACTACCATGCGCCGCACCCCCACTTCCCTGCTCTTCCTGGCCCTCATCCTCGGTTGTGGCGACCCGGACAAAGACGACACCGACACCCCCGAGGGCGACACCGACACCGACACCGATGCGGACGGCGACACCGACAGTGATGCGGACGGCGACACCGACGCCGACGCGGATACCGACGTGGAGTACCCCACCACCGACGCCCACATGCTCACCGGCGAGGTCACCTGGGCGCTGACCTTCGACGAGACGGCCGCCAAGTCCGGCTACACCCCCTGCGACTACACCCGCACCTTCAGCGGCTTGCAGTTCCTGGACCAGCCCTGGCTCTGTCCCGAGTGCACCCACCAGGTCTCGGGCACCGCGTCGATGACCGAAGGATTCGAGAGCTGCTACGAGCCCATCTTCGGCGGCACCGCCGACCGCAACGAGTGGTGGGGCGTCACCTGGCCCGAGGGCGGCGGCGAGGGCATCTTCTACCGAGGCGCCCGAGAGAATTTCGGCATCGGCGAGCTGACCACCTTCACCGCCGACGCCCTGGACGTGCCCTTCGACATGACCTGGGAAGCCACCTACGCCCTGACCGATCTGGGCCTGTCCGAGCCCGGCTCCATGACCCTGACCGCCACCGGCACGGCCACCCTCAGCGTGTCCGACAGCGTGGCCCTCGAAGACATCCGCCAGCCCCGCCCGGGCCCGTACAGCTGCGGCTGGCCCACGGACAACCCCGGCACCCTCGAGACCGACTGGGTGCTGGACCTGGACGCCACCCTGCCTACGGCCTGGCTCGAAGACCAGTGCGGCGAACGGGTGGACCTGTGGGACTTCTACGGCCGCTACATCGTGCTCGACTCCACCCAGAGCGACTGCGGCTACTGCCTGGTGATGGCCGACGAAGCACCTGCCTTCCTCGCCAGCATGGAATCCCAGGGCATCCCTGTGGTCTTCGTGTCCATGCTGGGCGACGGCCTGTCCAACGTCATTGGCGAACCCAGCCAGAGCACCTACGATGCCTACCTCTCCAGCTACGGCTCCGGCGAACCCCTGCTCAAGGACCGCGGCTACGGCTACGCCGCCTTCGGCAACTACCTGGGCGACGCCCTGGGCTATCCGGCCTGGTCCATCGTGAGGCCGGACATGACCGTGATGGCGGTGGAGACCGGGTTCTCGAGCTGGGACGAGATGGAGGCGCTGATCGTGGCGGACTGGGAGGGGTGAGCCTGGCGGAGCGCTGGCTCCATCGGGGCTGATGGGCTGCACACGGTGCCAGGTCGGCGAGAAGTCACGACACCCTCGAACCGACCTGCTACCATGACATCACCGACAACCGAGGGGACCCCACCATGACAAGATACAGCCTCCTGGCGCTCTGCCTGTGCCTCATCACGGCCTGCGAAGACACGGTCACATTCCCAGACTGTGAGGACCTCGTCTTGACCACCGCCAACGGCGAACCGGACCCCTGCGACCTGCAGGCCTGCGAAGCCGCCTTCGGCGATGGATGCCACATATGCATGGTCAACCAGAGCCTCCCCCAGCAATACGTCGACGACGACGGGACGGCCTGGGACCTCTTCGAATTCTGCCCCGACTGGCGCGCCGACACCGGCAGCGAGGGCTGACCCACCGACACGGCTCCCGGGGACCTAGGATGCGTCGCGCGCACCCTCTATCGGCCGGCCCTCCACCGGCAGCTCATCCCCCTGCTCCACGAACCCCATCGCAGCGGAGTTCAGGCAGTAGCGCATCCGCGCAGGTCGAGGCCCGTCCTCGAACACATGCCCCAGGTGTGCGTCACAGCGGGCGCAGGAGATCTCCGTGCGCGCCATGCCGTGGCTGACGTCTCGCTGCTCGGCGACGTGGTCGGGGTCCACAGGCCCGATGAAGCTGGGCCAGCCCGTACCCGAGTCGAACTTGTCGTCACTCGAGAACAGGGGCAGCCCGCAGACAGCGCAGGTGTAGACGCCCTCTTGGTCGTTGTTCAGCAGCTGACCGCAGAACGGCGGCTCGGTGCCGGCCCGCTGAGTGACCCGGTAGGCCTCGGGCTCGAGCCGGGCCGCCAAGGTGGAGACACGGTCAGGGGACAGGGGGGTCACGTCATGACCCGAAGACGAGAGCAACCGTTCCACGACGACTTCCTCGGATGAGCTGACGGTCTCGGCCTCTACATCGCGCGCCGTGCGGTCCACTGCGATGACCGCCAGAATACCGGCGATCATCACGAGGGGAGCAAAGCGGGCAGGGCCGTAGATCATCGAAGCGAGAACCTCACAATCTACAGCATGTACGCTCTCATCCCCTCCGAGAAGAGGCCAGCGCCAAGCCCGTAGGCACGCTCACCGAGCGCCGTCGTCAGGACGGACAGTCGGTGTCGTCCAAGTCCGTCGCGTCATCGCAGTCGTTGTCGATGCCGTCGTCGCAGATCTCTTCAGCCTCGGGGTGGATGGCGGCGTCACCGTCGTCGCAGTCTTCGTCCACGTCCCAGCCGTCGCCGTCTTCATCCCGGTAGTCGGTGTCCAAGACACCGTAGTCCGGGGTGGCGAGCTCGCCCGGCTTGTCGAAGCAGCCCACGGCCATGCCCATCAACAGACTGCAGCTCTTCCAGAGAATGCGCTTCATGATGCCTCCAGCTCGCCCTCATGATGCCACACCGCGCACATGCACGCAGGCGAATCCTCAATACGGACCGCTGGTCCCGTCGTCGCAGCTGTAAGACCCAACCCCTGCCGCATCCCAGGCGTACCAGCAGGTCAGGCTGGAGCCGTCGCTCCCCTCGCCCACCACCTCACCCTGGCCGCTGCTGTCGTAGTTCAGCAGCCACCAGATGTGCATGACCTGCCACTCACCGCTGTCCGGGAAACGATCGAAGCCATACTCCCTGGCACCATCGAGCCCACGCTGGTAGCCGCCGTCTTCGGTGCCGCCGTCATAGGCCAAGTGGAAGGTGGCGTCCCGGGTGCCATCCCCCGGTTCGTCCACGTCGTACCAGCTCTCGCCGTCGTACCCGGCGTAGGCCAGCTCGGCGCTGTGGTCCGAACGCCAGGTGGCGGTGACGTCGAAGTCACTGGCGCTGTTGGTGAGCACGCCGGTGACGGTGTGATCGTCCAAGGTCTGTGCCTCGGTGCTCACGATGGCGCCGTTGGCCTCCACCCGACGGGACATCCTACAACCCCGGCGAGACTCACTCACAGTGGCCTGCTCCACCACACCCAGCACGTCCCGAACCGCCGAGCCCCAGCTCAAGTCGTAGTCTCCATCCGCCCAACGCTGCCCACCCCCGATCAGGTCCTGCTGCACCAGGAAGTATCCGTCCACGTACCGGGTGGTGACGGCGAAGCTGCTGCCGTGGCCCGCCTGAACCCCCTGGATCGAGGCGATCCAGGGCTCATCCGGTGTGTCGTGGAAGGTTCCGCCCTGGGCCAGGTGCCTCGAGGCGTCCCCGAACCACCCGTCAACCCCGTGGGGGCAAGCCGGCTCCACGGGAGCCACGGTACCGTCACAGGCCATGAGCAGGAGCAAGAGGAACATCCCGCACAAGATAGCCGACAACCGACCTCAGGCACCCAGGGTCAACAGACGAACCCAGCCCGGGTCATCCAGGCCCCAGGCCTGCTGGAGGGGCTGCCCCGGTAGGTCTCGCCAGCGAGCAGGCACCGGCAGGGAGCGCAGGTCCCGGGGATAGACGTCCAGCCGTTCGCCGCGCTCGAGCCGCAGCACCGCGCGCATGGCGGGGCTCCGCAGCAGCTCGGCGACCCACTCGAGGGGCACGCCGACCACCCGCGGCCTCAGTACGTTGACGGTGTGCCCTACCCACAGGCCCCCCGGGTCCACGAAGACCTCGAGGGGTCGATCCGCCACCACCCTGGGCACCAACAGCTTGGCCCCCTCGAACAGGGCGGGCCGCTTGCTGCGATGCATCCGCTCGGGCTGGTAGTCCAGCCAGCGACGCCGCCCGTGGCGCAGGTCCCGCGCTTCGGCGAAGGGCAGCCAGCCGGGCCCGGGCTGGTCGTGCACCAGCTCGGTGCGTCGGTGGCCGGGGCCGTGGGCCACCACCCCGGTGTCCACCTCGAACAGCTCGCCCAGCTTCACGGATACCGCTCGAACCCGGTCCAGCAGGGCTGTGTCACCGGGACGCTGACGAGCGTTGAGGGGCACAGCGGGCAGCGCCAGCACCTCTTCAGCGGGCACAGCATGGGGAGGCAGGGGCGCTGGACCGGCGCCGGCCTGCAGGGCCACCACCACCACCTGCACCCTGGCTCCGGGGAACGCCTCGGGACGGCCAAGAGCGGTGAAGCGGTGCTGAGCCAGCCAGCGCCTGCGGAGCTCGAGCCCATAGGGCTGCACCAGCAAGGGTGAAGGCAGCACCAGACACAGGCCGCCCCCGGGCCGCAGCCGCTGTGAGCAGAGCCATGCGAAGGGCACGGCGAGATCGAAGCGGCCGTGCAGCCAAGGCAAGCGCTGACGCAACGCTCGGCGCAGGGCCTTGTCCTGCAGCTCGGGAGGCACGAAGGGCGGGTTGCCCACCACCAAGTCCACCTCGTCGCCGTCCTCGAGGCCATCCCGCCGCTCGAGCCGAGCCCCGGGGGCTACCACCCGAGCCACCGCCAGGGCCGCGAGGTCCAGGTCCTCGCCATGAACCTCGGGCACCCCGGCCTGCTGCATGGCCAGCAGGAACGTGCCCGTACCGCAGGCGGTGTCGAGACCGCACCGGATGGGGCCCTGAACCGCGTCGATGCCCAACCCAACGGCTCGAAGTGCCATCGCGCGGGGGGTGTCGAAGGCGCCCAAGGCCTTGCGCTGCCCTGGGGCTAGCGCCGGACAGGGCGCCCCCGCCGCCACCCGCACCACCGCCCTGGGGTGGTCCACGGGCAGGGTGCGCAGCCGGAGGTCCAGGCCCAGGTCCTGGTGGGCCACACCGGGGCGGGCCCGGGCGAGGGGCGTAGCCGCCGCCAAAGCCTGCCAGGGCTCGGGGCCCGCAGCGGCAGCCGCAGCCCCGCAGGCCTCGGGATGCTCCGAGCCTGCAGCGCTCGCCTGCAGCCAGGCCCGCAGCGCGCGAACTCCAGGACTAGACGAGGGCAAAACCCTCGCGCCCAGCCAGGGCCACGCAGGCATCCACCGCGTCTGGATCGTAGCGCGAGCCCTTCTGCTGCGTGATCTCATCGAGGGCCCGGGTGATGCCCAGGGACGGTCGGTACGGACGATGGGAAGCCATGGCCTCGACCACGTCGGCCACAGCCACGATGCGGGCCTCGATGCGGATCTCGTCGCCCCGCAACCCGTGGGGGTAGCCGGAGCCGTCCAGGCGCTCGTGGTGCTGCAGCGCCACATCAGCCACGGGCCAGGGGAAGGTGAGCTTGCTCAAGATGTCGTAGCCCACCTGGGGATGCATCTTCATGATGTCGAACTCGAGCCGCGTGAGCCGTCCGGGCTTGGTGAGGATCTCCGACGGGACCGCGACCTTACCCAGGTCGTGGATGATGGATGCCATACGAATGCCCGCGACCTGGTCGTCGCCCAGGCCCATCTCGAGGCCGATAGCGCTACCCAGATCCGCCACGCGCTGCTGGTGTCCGGCGGTGTACGGATCGCGGGTGGCCAGCATCTCGGCGAGGGCGTGGATGACCGCCCCCATGGCGCGCTCGAGCTCGCCCCGGGACTCCAGGGCAAGCTGGGCCGTACGCTTCTGCTCGGTGATGTCCTGCAGGCAGAGCAGCACCATGCGGGCGCCGCCAATGCGAACGGGGGTGGTGGTGACCAGGAAGTCACGGTCCTGCTTGCGCCGCTCGAGCACCACCGGAATACTCACCTCCACCTTTTCGTGAGAGATGTTGTTCATCAGGGTGTTCTCGACCTGACGGCAGATGGTGCACTCACGGCAGTCGGCCATCAGGCGTGAGCGGCCCCCCGCAGCGTCCCGGCGCACGGCCAAGGCGCAGTTCAGGGCCCGGGCCACGGGCTTGGCCTGCAGAGAGCGCTTGTCGCGATGCACGAAGTGGGTCACCGCGCGGTTGGCCTTTCGGATGCGCAGCTTGCGGTCCAGCAGCAGCATCAGGAAGGGCGCGTTGTCGAACACCACGGCCAGCTCTTGCTCGCTGGCCTGCAGGGCCACCTCGGCCATCTTGCGGGCGGTGATGTCTTCGATGCTGCCTTCGTAGAACTGCACGCGGCCTTCGTCGTCGCGCACCGCGCGGGTGTTCTCCCTCACCCAGATGCGCTCGCCGTCGGAGCGCTTGAGCTCGGCCACGAAGTTCTTGACTACGTCGTGGGCGTCCAACTCGGCCAGCCACTCGGCCCGGCGCTGAGGGTCCATGTAGACCTGCTGGGTGTCCAGGGTCTCGAGGTTGGTGTCGGCAGGCAGCCGCATGAGCTGGGTCATGGCAGGGTTGGCCGACAGCAGACGCCCACCCGGCGTGGCTCGGTACAGGCCCAGGGGCAGGTGCTCGAAGAGTCGACGGTACTGGCTCTCGGCCTCGAGGGCCAGGCGCTGCTTATCGCGCTGCTCGAGCACCCGACGCAGCACCGCAGGCAAGCGGATGAAGTGTCGGGGGTGTCTGACCACGTAGTCTTCCAGGCCCAGCTTCATGGCCTCGACCGCCACTTCTTCCGAGCCGGCGCCGGTGAACATGATGACCGGGCAGTCCGGCCAGCTCTCATGCACTCGGCGCAGCACGCGGATGCCGTCGCCCCACAGCAGGTGGTAGTCGGTGATCACCGCATCGAAGGGACGACCCTGAAGCGCCACGTTCAGGCGATCGGCGTCCCAGACCTGAGTGACCCTGAGCCGCGGGAACTGCTTGCGCAGCACCTGCACAACCATGGCGCGATCGTCGGGGTCTTCGTCCACCAGCAGCAGCCGCATGGGCCGCTCGGCGAGGTCGTCGGGCTGAGCCGCGAGGGCCGCTCGGTCGGGGGCAGCGCTGCTCCCCCGGGGGCCGCCCGATGGGATGTCACCGATGTTCGTACCACCCTTGGGAAGGGCCGGATCGCTGTCGGTGGCGAGCCCGGGATCCGTCAGAGCTGCGCTGGGATCGCTGGCCTCGGGGGTGGTCTCGGAGAAGATGTCCCGCACCCCCGGAGAGCCGCCGCGGCTCTTGCGGCGACGCCGGCTACGCGATCGCTTGCGGTCCTCGCGCTCTTCGAGCAAACGGAGAACGGCGGTGGGATCCACGGAGACGGGATCCATGGAGACTCCTGGTCAGCGGGCGCGGGCAAGAACTACCCATGAACACATCGGGTCAGAATAGTGCGCATTGTAGCTCAGCTGCACGGGAGTGACAGTAAAGGACAAGCGCAGCTGCGTGCGCATCAACGGTCCGTCACCGCTGCGTTCCAGGCCTCCAGGATGCCTTCGACCTGGCGGACGAGGGTGAAGCCCCTCCGATGGAGTCGAACCGGACCTGCAGCGCCCCGAAGAACGCGCTGGTCTGGGCTGTCGGCGATCTCCCGCAGGGCGGCCACCAGAGCGTCGAGATCGTCGGGGGGCACAAGCCAGCCCACGGCTGGGTCCACCAGCTCGGGGATACCGCTGACGGGGGTGGTGAGCACGGGCACACCCGCCGACAGCGCCTCCATGAGTACGACAGGCACGCCGTCCATGTCGCCATCCGGGGCCTCGCGGCAAGGCAGCGCCAGCAAGCCTGCGTCCGCCAGCACCCGACGCAACTCTCCGGGAGGCAGCAGCCCCATGCAGCGCACACGCTCCGAGGCCACGCTCTGGGGCGCGTCGGACACCAGGCGCAGCTCCACGGGACGATCCACGGACTCCACCGCCCTCACCAGCAGGTCGAAGCCCTTCTTGGGGACCCAGCGGCCCACCGCGACGATGACCAGCGGCTGATCCCCGGGCGCGGCCGCGGGACCGGGCCACGGGGGCACGCCGCAGCGCACCAACCGGGTGGTAGCGCCGTAGCTCTCCTGGATGAGGCGCTGGTTGTAGCTCGAAATGGTGAAGACCTCGGCGGCACCCTCGAGCAGCTCGGCCAGCACGGCGGAGGGCTTGAAGAGGTCCACGGCGTGGACGGTCACCGTGTAGGGCGTGCCGTGAAGCTTCCACGCCGCGAGAGCCCAGGCTGCGGCTTCGCCGGCGAAGTGCACGTGGACCCGATGGAAGTTTCGCGCCCGATCCGCCAACCACAGGGCCTTGAGGGCGTCCTTGAGGCGCAGCTGTCGGCGCAGCCAGGCCAGCACCTCGCGGCCGGTAGGGGTGGCCAGCACCGCGGCGAGCTGGACCAACAGCGGCAGGTAGGCGGGGGTGGTGGGAGGCCTGAGCACGGCCACCGGCGGAAGCTCGTCCTGCATGGCGCCGTCGGCTCGCCCACCCAGGGTGCCCACAGTGACCACCACGCCGCGCGCGGTGAGCCCCTCGATCTCTCGGTAGACGAAGGTCTCGGTGAGCGTGGGGTAGTAGCGCAGCAGGTAGAGCACGCGCAGGGTGCTGGGGCCAGAGATCACGGCAGCTCCCGCAGAAAGTCCTCGAGCTCGACCGCCCGATCGTCCCAGCTGCGCACCCGGGGCGCTACCGGCCCCAGGGCCGCGGCGCGCTGGATGGCCCGGGCCACCGACGGGGCGTCACCGGGGATGTAGGGAACAAAGCCGTCCCCTGCGATAGTGCGCACCGAGGGCAGATCCGGGGCCACCACGGGTCGGCCTGTGGCCAGGTAGTCCCAGAGCTTCAAGGGCGAGGCCAGCCGTCGCCCGTAGAGATCGTCGGCCAGGGACAGCACCATTACGTCCAGACCCGCCAGCACCTCGGGCACCATGGCGTAGGGCACCGCGGAGCTCAGCTTGGTGCGGGGCCCGACCAGCGCCCGGGCCCTGGACAGCTCCACGCCACCCTCGGCACCGCCCACCAGGCGCAGGCGGTAGTCGGGAGGCAGCAGCTCGGCGGCCTCGATGAGGGTGTGGATGTTCTTATACGCCCGCAGGGAGCCGACGTAGCCAGCCACGATGCCCTCGTGGGGGATGGTCTCGCGCTGCCGGGCGGGGTCCGTGCCGTTGTGGATGGCCCGCCGGGCGGCAGGAATCGCGTCGGGGTGGCTCTCCTCGAGCTGCGCGAGGGTGCCCTCGCAGTTGGTGACCAAGGCGTCGGCCCCAAGCAGCACACGGCGCTCGAGGGCATGAACAGCGTCGTGGGGCTCGCCCTGCTCACGGCGCTGAGCCGACTCGGCCTCGTGGGACTCGAACACCAGCCGAAAACCGAAGGCGCCCCTGAACCGGGCAAGCCCTGCCGCGTGGCGCTTGGTGCGGGCGTAGACCACGGGACGCTCACCGCGGTGCATCCCCAGCCAGCCCATCACCCGCAGACGAAAGTCGAGGCCGGCGAGGCCCGGGTGCTGCCAAGGGAGGATCTTCAGCTGCAGTCGGGGGTGGGGCTCGAGCCCGTAGGGGGCCAGCGCCAGGGCCTCGCTGCGCTCGTAGCCGGGCTCGGTCTGGGCGAAGAGGGTCACGTCGTGGCCCCGGCGTGCCAGGGCGTGACAGGTATGGAAGACCTGGATGGCCTGGGCGCGCAGGTCAGGAATCTGCGGACGGTAGAGGTGGACTATCCTCATGTTGACCGATCCTGGCTCATCGCGAGCAGCGCGTCCACGCAGCGGCCGACCCCGTGGGTCCCATGGAGCCATGCGCGCTGCTGTGCGACAGGATCGCCGGTGCCGAGCCAGGCCTCCACAGCCCTGGCGGAAGCCTCTGCGTCGTCCGGGACGTCGAGTACCAAGCCCGGACCCACCGCCTCGGGCAGGCCGCCCACGGAAGAGACCGCCGCCGGCGCGCCGTTGGCGATGGCTTCGAGCACCACCAAGCCGAGCCCCTCGGCGCCGCCGCCGTCGTCATCGACACGGGAGAGCTGCACCAGCAAGCGCGCCCGCCGGTAGCGCTCGAGGGTCTCGGTCCAGCTCAGCCGCCCCTCGAAGCGCACCGCGACCTTCGCTGTGCCACCACGACGACGCAGCGCCGCCAGCTCGGTGCCCTCCCCCACCACGGTCAGGGGCCAGCCCAGGGCCTCGGCCAAGCCGATGGCCCGCTCGATACCCTTGAGGGGCGTGCAGCGCGCCACCACCAGCAGCCCCTTTCGCGCCGCCACGCCCGGGGGATCGACCTGGGACTCCACGGGCGCAGGCAAGACCCGGGCCGTCACGCCCAGCGACGACAGCCGCTGGACCAGGAAGTCCGACACAGCGCCGAAACGCGCGACGCTCGCCAAGGCCTTCAGCTCCGCGGGTGCCCAGTCCAGCCTGGTGACCTCGCTGCCGTGAGCCACCACCAGCAGGGGGATCCCGAAGTGGCGGCAGGGGTCCACCAGCCCCGGAGCCAGGGGCCAAGTGGTAGCCAGCACCCGGTCACCGGGCCGCAGGACCGGGGCCACCGCGGCCGTCACGGCCTGCGCCTGGTTCAGGTTCCAGCGGTGCACCCGTATCCGCGCCAGCTCGAAGGGCTGGGCTTCATCGTGGCGAGCCTCGGCCATCCGTCCCAGGCCCCGTGAACCCCGGGCGTGGAGCACGAGCTCCAGGCCCCGCGCCGACAGCTCCCCGCAGACACGCTCCGTCCAGCTGGCCACACCACCTGTGAAGCCAGGGGGGTAGTCCCCGACGACCACATGCCAGCTCACGCCAGCACCTCCGCGAGGGCCTCGGCCACCCGCCCTGGCTCGAGATCCTCGAGGCAGCGCAGATCGCCAAAGGGGCACCGCGCCCGACCGAAGCGAGCACAGGGCCGACAGGGGAGCACCGCTTCCACCGGGTGGCAGCGCTGCTCCCAGTAGCCGTCGGAAGAGTGGGTGGACCCGAACACCGTCACCACGGGTATGCCGGCAGCCGCGCACAGGTGGGCGAGCCCCGTGTCACCCGCCAGGCATGCACGACCTCGGCCCAGGGCAGGCAGCACGGCGTCGAAACCGGCCCCGCAGATCAGCTCCGCCCGGGGGCCGATGGCATCCACCAGGGTGGTGCAGGCTCGCTCTTCGCCGGGCCCGCCGAGCACCAACACCGGACCGGGGAACGACGCCGCAGCCTGTGCGAAGTGGGCCACGGGCCAGCGCTTGGTAGTGTGCTGGGCGCCAGGCACCACGATCAACGTATCCCGGGGGCCTGAGAGCTCGAGCCATGGCAACGACGCCGGCTGGACCCGCGCGGCTGCGGCGTAGCGCTGCACCACGGGGACGGCCGGCGCGATCTTGAGGGCCACCCGGAGGTGTCGGCGCAGCCGCTGGCCCGCCACCACGTCCCACACGCCCCCCAGCCGCAGGGAGAGGGCGTGGGTACGCAGGCTGCGGTGCAGATCGATACGGCGACCGTGGGCCGGGATGCGACGAGCCAGTGATGCGATGGACTCGCCAGGCTCGAGGGCCACCACCTGCTGAACCCCGGGAAGCGCCGCGGCCACCGTGGACCAGCGCTGGGAGGTCACGAAGACCACCGGAGCCAAGGCGCCGGTGACAGCGCCGCACAGCACCACATCCCCCAGGGAGGAAAAGCGCACCACCAGGGTCGGCTGGCTCACCCGATCACCTCCAGTACACGCTCGACGTCGATCCCCGTCAGACAGGGCACGCCGAGCTCGCAGGCCTTGCGGTAGCACGGTCGGCAGGGAAGATCCGGACCTTCCACGGCGACGGCGCCAGCGATGCCCGTGAGCGCCGCGGTGGTGGAGCCGTGCAGCACCACCACCCGCACGCCACAGGCGGCGGCGAAGTGTGCCACGCCGCTGTCGTTGGACACCAGCACACGACAGCGCTGCAGGGCGCCGGCGAGATCCCCCAGGGGCAGGCCGTCCAACAGCTCCACCCCGGGTGCCATGGCCTGGGCTCGATCGGCCTCTCCCGGACCGCAGTACAGCCGCACGGGCTCAATCAATCGGGCAGCGAGGGCCGCGAAGCCCAGCCACTGCACGGGCGCCCCGCTGACGCTCACGGGGTTGAGCCCCACGTGCAATGGGAGCTGGGCCCACGCCGCCCGCTCGGCATCCCGCGGCTCGAAGCGGGGCGCGCCGCGCACCTCCACCCCAACCAAGGCCGCAATGGCGGCGTAGTCGTCGCTACGGTGCCGGCCCAGGGGCTTCACCGAACGACTGAGCAACAGGGAGCGGCCATCGGTGGCCAGACCGAAGCGGCGCTGGGCCCGGCGCGCTTGCCAAGCGGCTCGGAACGACGGCGCCAGCAGCACCGCCTGTTCGTCTCGCTCGGGCCGGCTGGCCTTGGGGACCCACGTGGCGCCGGAGTCGCGAAATACCAGCTGCCCCCAAGCGGGGGCCGCGACGCGGCAGCTGCCCGCGGCCGCAGCCAGGGCATTGACCGCAGGCAACGCCATCACCCCGTCGCCCAGGTGATTGGGCGCCCGTACGAAGAGCTTCTCCAGAGATGGAGGTTCGGGCCTGCGGGGCGGGTGGAGGGGCATGGGTGCGACTCTCCCCGGGGCTGGAAGCATGGCCACGGGGGCTGAGGGTAGATATCATGCCGCCATCACGCCGTTCACCACAGACCGCGGGAAGCACGGCTGGCGACGGAACACCGAGGAGTCCTATGAGCACGGTGGCCTCCGACAAGGGTACAGGTTCCCGCCGGATGAAGCCCGGCGTGATCGGCGCCGCGCTCGCGGTCGTCTTGGTGGTGGTGGCAGCGGCGCTCTTCGTGGCGCTGCGCCCGAGCCCCCATCAGGTCCTGGTGGTCTTTCCCAGCAAGGATCTGCTGTTCGCCAGCCACATCGGGCTGGTGCTGCAGAACACCGACATCCTGGCTCAGAACGGCATCGAGGCACGCTTCGAGAGCGCCGACGATCGAGACGAGCTCGACCGCTTGGCCGCCCGCGCCGATGTGGTGCTGACCGACCAGGCCCACGCGCTGCGTCTCAGTGCACGCCCCGGAGGCGCCCACATCGTGGCCAACCTGGGCTCGGCCGGCCGGGTGGGCCTGGTGGTGCCCGTGGGCTCCCCGGTGGAGAGTATCCAGGCGCTGCGAGGAGCCAGCGTGGCCAGCCCCACGGGCAATGCCGCCCATCGTTTTCTGCTCGAGCAGACCACATCCGCAGGCCTGGCCGCTGGAGACTGGGAGCTACGCGCCTCGCCTCGCTTGGACCAGAGCGCCAGCCTGGGCACCGACGCGGTCATGCTGTGGGACCCCACCCTGTACGCAGCGGAGTTCCAAGGCAGCGTCCAGACACTGGCCCACGGCGAACACTTCGCCACCGTGACCTTCGACGACCGGCTGGTGGGCCCCCATCGTGAGCAAGGCCTGGCGGTACTCACCGCCATCAAGCAGGCCATGCACCACTTCAACAGCGACCCCCGTCAGTCCGCCATCTGGCTGGCCGGCGACACGGGTAAGCCCGCGCCCCAGATGCAGCGGGCCTGCTTCCGGACCAACGGCAACTTCGGCTGGCGCCGCTTCGTGAGCCTCAGCATGTCCCCCGAGCTCTCGTCGCTGCGCACCGCCCTCGAAGCCGACAACCTGTTCCTGGTCTCCCAGGGCTACCTCGACGCACCTGCGGATCTCGACGGGGTCATCGACGGCTCCCTGATGGATCGAGTGGACATCGACGCTGAGCCCCTGGCTTCGGTGAGCACGACGATCTCGGCTCGATAGAGGGGTCCTACCTAGTTCCCATCGTCGGGCTCGTCCGACAGAGCCATCAGGGCCGATCGGTAGGCGTCCAGCAGGTTCAGGGAGGCCTGGCTGCGGGGGTCATCGCTGGCCAACGCCGCCTGCCGCAGGGCGTCCGATGGCATCACCACCGCGGGATCGATGCTGTGCTGCTGGGCGAGCTTATCGAGCCGCAGGGCCTGGAGCTCATCCAGCCTGACCATGGAAGGTTGCAGGTACATGCTGCCGCGACCGCCGGCCGTCGAACGACCGCCTGCACCAGCACCAGCCCCGGCGCGAGCAGCACCTCCACCGGGACGCCCCCGGTCGCCGCCCGACGTCGAGCTGGACCGGCGCTGCCCGCGCAGGTGGGTCTCGAACGCCGCCTGGACCGCCGCACGGTCCGTGACGTCGATGTCACAAGCTGAGGGCTCGTCGCTGCAGACCTGGAACCACAGCTGGGGGAGCTCGGCCAACTCGGTTGGGTTGGTGCCCCGCTGCAGGGCAGCGCGACGCACGGCACGGGACATCTCATCGTCGAACATGCCGGCGTCGGGGGTGGGCGGTCCAACGTCGCCTTGGGCCTGGGCCTGGATGATGCCAGCCGCAGGGGCATCGCGGGTGAGCCACCACACCCCGACGAAGTCCGTCGCTACCACCACTACGGCCAGCACCAGGATCTGGTCCCAGCGGAAGCGGGAGGGGGCCGCGGGGCGCGTGGATGCCATCACTACTCCGGTGGGGGGCCTTCTTGGTCGTCACTGAGAATATTGAGCTTCCGGAGCTTCTCTTCTGGGACGCCCATGACGTCCTCTATGTACTCGAGGCCTTCTTCCGGGCCGAGGATCTCGAAGACGTTGTCCACCGTGGTGGCCAGGTCTTCCTGCATCATCTCGTGCCGCTCACGGTCGCTCATCTCACCGCTCTGGAGACGCTCCCGCGTGTCCCCGTGAGCCGCGATGCTGCGCTCGAACTCGTCCTCGAGGGCAATGCTGGTTTCTTCGTCGTAGCCACGGCCGCCCACGTGGTCCTCGAAGCGCTGGTTCATGCGCTGGAGGTTGGCGCGCTCCTGGCCAGGGGTGGGTTGGCGCGGGATGACCCCGTCATGGTCGCCGCGGATGGTCAGCTCGGCCTCTCTACCGTCATCCGATGAACCCGAGAAAGAGGACGACGAGCTACCGGACGACGACGATCGGGGCGCCGGTCGATCGTGGGTCTGGGACCGCACCGGACGTTCCGATGTCTGGGGCATCCGTGCGCCGTCGCGATCAAGGGGAACGGGAGGCTCCGACTCGCTGCGTTCTCTGGAAGGGGGAGGAGCCCGCTTGACCTGATCGGTAGCCACCAGGCTGTCGAGGCGAAGCTCCAGGGCGGTGACCCGATTGGTCAGCTGCAGCATACCCACCACCAGAAAGATGACGGCGGCTGCGAGCACAACGGTGACCAGGTGCCGTGGGAGCTTTGGGCCATCCCCATCGTGGGGGGCTGCGCTCGCGAGGTGCCGTGCGGCCATGGGGGCCTCCGTGGGTGAGGGCTACTTGCGCTTACGCTGCTTCCGGCGGGCCTTGCGGGCGTCGCTCGCCTTCTTCTTGCGCGCTTTCTTCTCTTCGGGGCTCAGGCGGGGGCCTTCGTCGGCTTCCATGCCGGGGAACCCCATGCCGGGCATCCCCATTCCGCCCATGCCGCCCATGTCGCCGCCGCCCATGGCAGCCATGGCCTTGCGGGCCTTCTTCATCTTCTTGGCCGAGCCGAAGCCCGCGGCGGCGCCGAGCTGCCCCATGGCCTGGCGAGCCATCCCGAAGCGGTCGTACAGCTCGCGCACTTCCTTGACGGTGCGGCCCGAGCCGCGGGCGATGCGCCGAATGCGGGACTCGTTGATGAGCTGCGGGTTCACGCGCTCCTGCTTGGTCATGGACTGGACCATGGCCTCGACCTTGGTGAGCTCGTTGTCGTCGAGCGCCTCGGCGGGGATCTGGTCCATCATGTCCGAGAACATGGGCAGCTTGGCGATGATGTCCTTGATGGGCCCCATCTTGCGGATGGTGCGCAGCTGGTTGATGAAGGTGTCGAACGTGAAGTCGCCGGAGAGCATCTTCTCGGCGTCTTTCGCCGCGGTCTCCTGATCGACCACGTCCTCGAAGTCCCGCATCAGGCCGACCACGTCACCCATGCCCAGGATGCGCCCGGCCAGGCCTTCGGCCCGGAAGGGCTCGAGCTTGTCCAGGCCTTCGCCCATACCCACGAACAGCACAGGCTTGCCCGTGACCTCGCGGATGGACAGGGCAGCGCCGCCGCGGGCGTCACCATCGAGCTTGGTGAGCACGAAGCCGGAGAAGTCGAGCCGCCGGTCAAACTCGGCCGCGGTCCGTACGGCGTCCTGGCCGATCATGGAGTCGCAGACGAACAGCACGTTATCGGGCTGGGTTTCCTGGCGGATCTCCACCAGCTCATCCATCAGCGCGTTGTCGACGGCCAGGCGACCAGCGGTGTCGAAGATCACCACGTCGCGGCCCACGTTTCGGGCCTGGGCCAGGGCCAGCTTGCACATCTGCTGGGGCTTCATGCCCTTGATGTAGAAGACGGGCACGCCGACCTTGCGGCCGATGATCATCAGCTGATCCACCGCGGCGGGGCGGTAGATGTCCGCAGCCACCAGCAGGGGCTTCTTGCCGTCCCGCAGCAGCTGGCGGGCCAGCTTGCCGGCGGTGGTGGTCTTACCCGAGCCCTGCAGGCCCACCATCATGATGATGGCCGGCTTGCCCGACAGGTCCAGCGCGCCTTCTTCGGCGCCCATCAGGTTGATCAGCTCGTCGTGGCAGATCTTGACGAAGTGATCCGAAGGGGAGACTTTCACACCATCGGGGCCACGGCCGGCCTTGACCTGGACCACCTCGCCCAAGGCGCGCTCGCGCACCGCGGAGAGGAAGCGGCGCACCACGGTGAGCTCAACGTCGGCCTCGAGCAGGCTCACGCGTACGTCGCGCAGAGCCTCCTGGATGTTCTCCTCGGTGAGGAGGTTCTTGCCCTGGAGCTTCAGGCGGGCCTGGCGAAATCCGCGGGACAGGGTCTCCAGCATGGGGGGGCAACTCCTGGGTGCACGGCGGCAGTGTTTTGTGCCGCTCGGTCTAAGCCCGGGGAGGGTATCCGCTCCGTGACGCTCGTCAACTCCTGGGGTCGCCGCAGAGTCACTCGCATGAATCCAGAAGATGTTGACGACACGACGTTTGCCGAGGATGTTATGGCCGCCCTGCCGCGAGAAAGCTGTTTTTCGCACCCTTCACGACCCACACGGAGGTCCCCATGCGCGTCGGCCGCATCCGCCCACTCCTGATCGCCAGCATCGCCCTAGGCGCCCTCGCCTGCACCCAGGACTACGAATACATCGAATGGGACGTGGTGGACATCTTCTACCAGAACCCCACCGACGCCGTCGATATCCTCATGGTGGTCGACAACTCGGGCTCCATGCAACCCTACCAGGACGAGCTGGGCACCAACTTCTCCCAGTTCCTCACCTACTTCATCGAAGCCGACATCGACTACCAGATCGCCGCGGTCACCACCGACGTGATGGGTCCCTCAGCTGGCAAAATCCGAGGCGACATCATCAACACGGAGACCGCCAACCCCGACCAAGCCTTCTCCCAGATTGTCAACGTAGGCGTGATGGGCTCGGGCTGGGAGATGGGCCTCGAAGCCGCCTACATGGCCCTCACCGAGCCTCTGGTCAGCACCGCTAATGCCAACTTCCTGCGGGAAGAAGCCACCCTGTCCCTCATCTTCGTCAGCGACGAAGAAGACGCCTCCCCCATGCCGGTCAACGACTACATCAACGCGTTCCGCGACATCAAGGGCCAGCGCTCCCGCGACGTGTTCAATGCTTCCGCACTCGTGGTGGTCGAAGAAGGCATCGGCTGCGACGAGTATTCCACCATGGGAGACCGCTACATCGATGTAGCCGACCAAACCAACGGCGTGACCGGAGACATCTGCTCCGACGACTTTGCCTCCATCGTCACCGAGCTTTCACTCAACACCTCACGCCTGCGAGATACCTTCTTCCTCAGTCGCGAGCCCGACACCTCGTCCCTCGAGGTCACGGTCAACGACGAATCCGTCGCCTGCGATGCGGGCCGCTGGACCTACCAGCGCGTGGAGGACGAATACGGCGACGAACAGCCCTCCATCGTCTTCGAGCGCACCCAGATGCCCCCATCCGATAGCCAGCTCGCCGTCCGCTACTACGACGGCTCCGGCAGCGCCTCCAACTTCTGCGGCGCCACCGGCGGCGACGACACGGCCACGGAGTAGAACAATGAAGCGCACCATCTTCCTGCTCCTTCCGCTGCTCTTCGGCTGTGATGTCAACAACGGCGAGGGGCCCGCGGGCGACTGCACCGATCACGGCCAATGTGGCGAGATGCAGGCCTGCGTCGACAATGCCTGCACCGACGTCGAGTGCCTCTCCAGCGCCGACTGCCCCCTGCACAACTTCTGCGACAAGGAGCTCAATCGCTACGCGTGCAACGCCGGCTGCGAGGGCGACGACGACTGCATCGCGGGTGAATCCTGCCACGAGGACTACAACACCTGCGAGAAATACGATTGTCGAGAAACAGACCTCGACTGCGAGTACCTCGAGAACTGCGTAAATGGCGAATGCCGCCAAGACACCAGTGGTCACTGCCAGCGTTGCGACCCCACCGACTGGTTCGATCCCTGCATCCTGAACTGCTTCACTCTCGATGAGGGAGCAACTCAGGGGTACTGCCTTCAGGAATGCCGACCGCAAAATCCCGAGGCCTGCCCACGCGGCTTCGAGTGTGCCGAGACCAACCTGGGTAGTTTCGTCTGCTACGCCTATTGCCCATGGCTCGAAGAGCAGGGCTACCTTTAGGCACATCGCTGGGCGGATAGCTCGCGACCTGACGCCAGCGGCTGACGGGTGGCCACGGCGACCGGTTGCGGCGTTGTGGATCTCGCGCAGAGGCGCGGAGGCGCAGAGCATCGACGCTGGTGCAGGCGCGACGAGAATTCGCACTGGCGGATTGTGATTGTGAGAGAGCTGCCGCTCCGGCTGGCGCGAGGTCACAGCCAGGTCACCACCCGAAGCAAGCACGTAGCGGCAGCCGTTCGACAACGACATCACGGCCCGCCCCACCCCGACACGTCCGCCGCAGCGCTCCTACCACCACCCTCTGCGGCTCTCGTCGCGATCTGCAGAACTCTGCGTGAAACAAGCCGAGGCCACGCCCCGCCTCCACCCCGACACGTCAGCCACCCTCGTATAGGCTTCTTTGCGCATTTGCGGCTCTGCGCGAGACCTAGTCCGTCCCGGTCGACCCGAAGCCACCGCTCGAGCGGTCGGTGTCGTCCAGATCCGCCACGGGCTCGAGAGCCGCGAGGGTGACCGGGGCGATGACCAGCTGTGCCACCCGCATCCCACGGGTCACCGTGAAGGGCTCACGGCCGATGTTCACCAGGATCACACCCACCTCCCCGCGGTAGTCGGCGTCGATGGTGCCTGGAGCGTTGGCCACCGTGAGTCCGTGCTTCCATGCCAGGCCCGATCGCGGGCGCACCTGACCCTCGTAGCCCCGGGGGATGGCCATGCGCAGGCCCGTGGGCACCAGGGCACGATCCAGGGGCTCTAGCACCAGGGGGGCATCGAGGGCCGCGCGCAGGTCCATGCCTGCAGCATCGGCGGTAGCGGCCGCGGGCAGCTCGAGGCCTTCGCCGTGGGGGAGGATCTGGACGGGGATGGCGAGAGGTGAAGACATGGGTGATCCAACGCAAAAGGGGCCGGGTATGAACCCGGCCCCATTATCGCGTTGGCGTGAGACTAGAAGTCGGCGGCCGCGTCGATGGCTTCCTTACGGGAGAGGCGGATCTTGCCGGCGCGATCGACGTCGATACAACGCACGAGCACTTCGTCGCCTTCCGAAACCACGTCTTCGACGCGATCGACCCTTTCCTTGGCCAGGTGGCTGATGTGAACCAGACCATCGGTGCCGGGGAAGATCTCCACGAAGCAGCCGAAGTCGGTGATGCGCTTGACCACACCCACATACAGCTTGCCGATCTCGGCTTCCTGGGTGAGCTCGCGGATCATGCCGATGGCCTTCTCGGCCGCGACGGCGTCGGTGGCGGCCACATCGACCTTGCCGGTGTCATCGACGGTGACCTTGGTGCCGGTCTGCTCCTGGATGCCGCGAATGACGCGACCACCAGGGCCGATGATGTCCCGAATGCGGTCGGGCTTGATCTTGATGGTGGTGATGCGCGGCGCGAAGGCGGACATCTCCGGGTTGTGGGTGTCGATGGTCTTGGCCATCTCGTCGATGATGTGGATGCGGCCTTCGCGGGCCTGGGCCAGGGCGCGGGACATGATGTCGCGGGTGACGCCGGTGATCTTGACGTCCATCTGCAGGGCGGTGATTCCCTCGCGGGTACCCGTGACCTTGAAGTCCATGTCGCCCATGGCGTCTTCGTCGCCCAGGATGTCGGACAGCACGGCGAACTCGTCGCCTTCGACGATCAGGCCCATGGCGATGCCAGCCACGGCGGCCTTCATGGGGACGCCAGCGTCCATCAGCGCCATGGAGGTCGAGCAGACGGTGCCCATGGAGCTCGAACCGTTGGAGGAGAAGACCTCGGCGGTGGAGCGGATGACGTAGGGGAACTCTTCCTGGCTGGGGAGCATGGGCTCGATGGCCCGGTGCGCCAGGGCGCCGTGACCGATCTCGCGACGCTTGGGACCGCGCAGGAAGTAGGCCTCGCCCGTGCAGTAGGGCTGGAAGTAGTAGGTCAGCATCCAGTTGCGACGGCCTTCGGGCATGTTGGCATGCTCGATGCGCTGCGCGT
>Ga0307987_1000027_pt1 | contig 87305 bp, 66 predicted proteins | sample EllFjometagen181_FD_203157 | JGI IMG/M metagenome (GOLD analysis project Ga0307987, IMG submission 203157) | Marine microbial communities from Ellis Fjord, Antarctic Ocean - #181 | ecosystem: Environmental > Aquatic > Marine > Unclassified | place: Southern Ocean | collected 2014-10-08 | reverse complement strand
TGGCTTTGCCCATCAGCCTTCCTTTGGCACCTACTCGAGGCGCGGATGTCCGTGTTTTCTAACAAATATCCAAGCACTCCGTCAATGATGAACGGGCCCTCCACAGCTGGAACTACGCCGTTGTAGGTCTGTGGAGAGCATCTCGGAGCTACGACCGGATACGATGGCCCAGGAAACAAGGAGTGACCATGAGCGACCAGGGTGAGCGAAAGGTGAGCCGGCTCGCACAGCGGTTCCAGGCCGCCATCGACCAGGACGCGGCCACCAAGCGCATCGCAGAGGAACAGGAACGCGTAGAGAAGGCGCAACTCGAGCAGTCCCGGGCGGAGCTGTTCGACGCCTTGGCTGCCTTTGGCAAGGCGGTCAGCTGGTTCGAGGTCGAGCGTAGCGAGGGGATGCTCGTCTTGCGGTTCCAGGAACGCAGCTTACGCTTCGAGTCGGTGGGAGAGCGGGGCAAGATCAAGGTTGAAGGCGATGGGTTGGACGGCGACAACAAGCTCTTCCTGCAGCAGCCGCTGGGGCGCTGGGTCTGGAGTCGAGAGGACCGCTATGGCCGGGAGCACCGGGAGCTCCTCTTGGACGCCGGTCTCGAGAATCTGATCACCGTGGTGTTCGAGGTCGCGCCCCTCGAAGAGGGCGACATGCCGGCGGGCAGGCCCGCCCCCAGGGCGTCCAAGCCAGCCGATCCAGCCGAGCCAGCCGATGCGGTCACGCCCGAGCAGGCGGTGCCGTTCCCGTCGAAGACCCTGTAGGGCTGGTCGCTACACCTGCACCATGATCTTACCGTCGGTGCGCAGACAGCTGCGCTCGATGGCCGTCACCACGTCGTCGAAGGGGTAGCGTGAGGTGATCATGGGGGCGGGGTCGATGATGCCGCGCTCGATCATCCGGATGATGCCGGGGAAGCAGCCGCCGCCCGCGTGGCCGCGAGCGCCGGTGATGGATGCGGCCTTGCTCATGAGCACGTCCAGCATGACCGGCGGCTTCATGCCGGTGCGTCCCAGGTAGACCATCTTGCCGGCGGGGGCGAAGCACTTCTCGATCTCGGGCATGGTGGCGTGGGCAGCGCCCGCGGCTTCGATCTGCATGTCCGCGCCCCAGCCCCCGGTCAGATCGAGGACCACGTCGGAGGGGGAGCCTCCCGCGGCTGCGAGCTCCATGGGGTTGTGGGCGATGTCGGCACCCATGGCGCGGGCCAGCACGCAGCGCTCGTTGGAGATGTCGAAGGCTGCAATGGTCGCGGCACCCGCAGCACGGGCCAGCAGCACGGCGCCCAGGCCGATGGGGCCGCAGCCGAAGACGCTCACGTGGCTGCCGGGCAGCATTCCGCCGGCCGCTACGAACATGCCGTTGAAGGGGCAGGCGATGGGCTCGATGAGCGCGGCGATCTCGAGGCCCAGCTGCACGTCGCCGTAGTGCTCGGCGATGCCGTCCACCCGGAAGCAGTGCTTCTCGTGGGCGGTGACCAGCTCCGCATAGGCACCGGGGGCCGAGAAACCGACCATCTCGAGGCGGGGACACTGGTTGGGCTGGCCTCTACGGCACGCTTCGCAGACACCGCAGTAGAGCATGCCCTCGCAGGCTACGAGGTGGCCGGGCATGAGGTCGCGTACCAGCGAGCCCACCGCTACGACCTCACCGGCGTACTCATGGCCCAGCACCACCGGCAGGCTGGTGGGGCCCGAGAAGAGGATGTAGCCTTCGGGGTCGGTCTCGAGGCAGTGGGTGTCGCTGCCGCACACGCCCACAGCGCGTACCCGGATGAGGACGTCATGGGGCCCCACTTCGGGATCCGGCAGGGTGGTGGACACCAGGCGAGGGTTCCGCCACACCTCGGAGGCGATGGTGGCCTTGCGGCTCTCGATCTCGGCGGGGGTGGGGACGTACGGGGAGCGGGGATCCCAGTCGGCTTCCAGAACGAGGGCCTTCATGACGGCTCCAGGGTGCGCTGTGGATGCTCACCCTATCCGGCTGTCGGCTAGCGGCTACCGCTGACCGGCGGGCGTGTGGTGCGGGGTGCAGCGGGCTCCAGGCGCATCAGCGTGACCTCTCGGATCACGCGGTCGGTGGCCTTGGACACCGTGAGGCGCCAACCCCCGTACACGACGCGCTCGCCCACCGTGGGGATGTGCCCCAGGCGCGCCAGCAGGAAACCGGCCACGGTCTCGTAGTCACCCTCGGGGAGGGTGAGGTCCACGGCCTCTTCGAGCTGCTCCAGCTCGGCGCGGGCGTCGCAGAGCCAGCGCCGGTCGTCGATGCGCTGGATGTTGACCGATCCGCGGTCGAACTCGTCCTCGATCTCGCCGACGATCTCCTCGAGGATGTCCTCGGCGGTGATGATGCCCGTGGCTCCGCCGTATTCGTCCACCACCACGGCGAAGCGCTGCCGGCTCTGACGCAGCTCGGTGAACAGGCCCTCGAGGCTCTTGGTCTCCGGCACGTAGGGCGCCTTGCGCTGCACCGTGGAGACCGGCGCTTCCAGGTCGTCGGCGAACAACAGGTCGCGGTGCACCACCACGCCGGTGATGTTGTCGATGCGCCCATCGAAGACCGGCAGGCGGGACAGACCGGTGACCACCATGCGCTGGGCGACCTCGCGCACCGTGGCGCTCTTGGACACCGCCTTGACCTCGATGAGGGGCACCATGGCTTCGCGCACGGAGATGTCAGAGAACTCGAGGACCTTGCGGATCATCTCCCGCTCGTCTTCGTCGATGGAGCCCTGCTTCTCGGAGTCCATCAACATGACCAGCTCTTCGCGGCTCACGCCGGCCTCGGGGGAATCCGGGTCTTCTTTGGCCAAGCGCAGCAGCACGCGGTTGAGGACCTCGACCACCCACAGCCCGGGCGCGAAGACCACCGCGGCCCACGCCAGCGGTCGGGCAACGATGGGTGCCAGCAGATCGGCGTGGTGCTCGTAGATGGTCTTGGGCACCATCTCGGCGAGGATCAGCACCAGCGGGGTGAGCAGCAGGGATGCCAGCAGCGCTGGCTCCGAGAAACCGCTGCTGGCGGCCAGCGCGGTGGCCAGGGTGGCCGAGGTGACCACGCAGAGGTTGGTGCCGATGAGACAGGTGCCCAGCACGCGCTCGGGGCGCTCCATGAGCTGCAGGACCAGGGCGGCACCTTGGTGGCCAGCCTCGGCTCGGCTGCGCAGCTCGAGGCGGCTCGCGGCCACCATGGCCATCTCCGAGCCCGAGAAGAAGCCTTCGAACAGCAGACAGATGGCGATGGCCGTCAGGACGAGGGTGGGGCTCATGAGCGCACCTCGTCCGTGACGGGGGGCTCGCTTTCGCTCGCTTTGCGCACCCGTACTGTGCTGATGCGGCGGCCGCTGATCTCGATGACCTCGAAGGCGACATCATCGAATTGGGCGGTCTGGCCCTGCTTGGGGAGCTCACGGGTGAGGCTGAGGATGAACCCACCTACGGTGGAGTAGTCACCGGACGGCAGCGTGCAGTCGCAGCGCTCAGCGAGGTCCTCGATGTCCATGCTTCCGTCAACGAGCATGGTGCCATCGGCATCGAGACGAAACTCTTCGCTGTGTGCGTCGGACTCGTCCTGCAGTTCGCCCATCAGCTCCCCCAGTAGATCGTCCAGGGTGACAAGGCCGGCCGTTGAGCCGTGCTCGTCCACCACCAGGGCCATGTGGACCCGGTTCTTGCGGAACTCTTCGAGGAGTTCGTCGGCCCGCTTGAAGGTGGGCACGTAGTAGGGGGGGTGGAGCACCTGCCGGACCTGGCGCAGGTTGGGCGGAGGCCGGCCCAGGAAGCGCAGCAGGTCCTTGGCCATGAGAATGCCGATGACGTTGTCCCGGTCGTGCAGGTAGACCGGAATGCGGCTCAAGGCATGCTCGCGCACGGTGGCGAGGATCTCCGACCAGGGCGCCCGCAGGTCGAGCATCACGAGGTCGGCTCGTGGGGTCATGATGCGCCCCACGGGGAGGTCGTCCAGCTCGAAGACCGCGTGGATGAGCTCCTGTTCGGCGGCGTTGATGGAGCCCTGTTCGCGCCCCATGTCCACCAGGGTACGAAGCTCTTCCTCGCGCAGGCCCTGACTGCGGCCGTGGCGCGACACCCCGAACAGGCGTGTGAAGGCGCCCGCCACCTGGGTGACAAGCCAGCGCACCGGGCCGATGATCAGCGTGATGGTCAGCAGGGGACGGCACACCGCCAGGGCCCAGCGTCGGGGGAAGCGTAGCGCCAGGCTCTTGGGCAGGACCTCGCCGAACAACACCAGAAACGGCAGCACCAGGACGATGTTCAGCCAAGGATGCCGCGGTGCGAAGGTGACCACCAGGGCGGCTGCCACCGAAGACAGCGTGACGTTGACCAGCTCGTTGCCCATCAGGATGGTGGCCAGCAGGCGCTGCGGCGTGGAGCGAAGCCGCTCGAGCAGGCGACCGGTGGGGCTAAGCTCCCGCAGGACTTCGATGTCGTAGGTCTGCAGGCTGAAGATGGCCGTCTCGGAGCTCGAGAAGAACGCCGACAGCGCGAACAGGCAGAGCAGCAGCAGCAGCTGATAGCCCACGGCGTCCGCAGACAACGCCTCGGTGGCGCCCCCGATGACGCCGACCCCAGCCAGCAGCAGCAGGCTCGTGGTCACGGCGTGGGGCTCTCGAGCCCTGGAGGGGCTGACTCGATGGGTTCGGGCTGCCAACGCTCGATTCTGTCCTTGCCGATAGCCAGGACCTCGAGGGACCGGATCACCTCTCCCTGTTCGTCGAAGCGGACCCCGCCGGAGACCGAGTCGGGGAGCTCTACCGCCATAAGCACTTCCTGCATGACCTCCCGACGCCCGGGACCCTGGGCCACCGCCTGAGCCACCATGCGGGCAGCGTCGTAGCCCAGGGCGTCCACGGTGCCCGGGGAACGCTCGAACTCGGTGCGGAACGAAGCGATGAACGACTGCACCTGGAGCTCGTCGCTGCCGGGGAAGAAGGCATCCACGAACACGCCGCCCCTGACATACTTGCCACCCTGGCGCGCGATGGAGTCGTCGTTCCAGCCGTTGAGGCCCAACAGCAGCAGGGGGATGTCGTCGCGCTTGGGCTTGAACTCGCCGATGGCGAACTCTTCGTAGGCCAGCGCCGAGGCTACCAGGGGCACGCGCTGGTAGGAGTCGGGGATGAAGATGGCCTGGTACTCGACCATGGGTGGCAGCACGACTTTGTCGGGGTCCATGCCGCGCTTTCTGGCGTCCTCTTTGAGCTTGTGGAACTCGTAGGACCGGGCGGTGTAGTCCTTGGCGGCGAGCTCGGCGGCGGACTTACGGAAGTCGCCGGAGGTGGGGTCGTAGTAGACCTGCTGCTGGACCTCGCCACCGCGCTGGAGCACCTCGGCGGTGAAGGCTTCGGACGCCAGCTTGCCGTAGGAGTTGTCCGGCGCCAACACAGCGAAGCGCTGCAGCCCCAGCTTGGTGGTGACGTGCTCGACGAGCTGCTGGACCTGCTGGACCGGGGTGAGGAACCCGCGGAAGACGAAGGGGCGATCGGCGGTGATGCCTTCGGCCTGGGCCAGGCAGATCAGGGGCACGTGCAGGGCCTGGGCGGCTTCGGCGGCCGCCGCGGCGTTCTCTTTGAGCAGCGGGCCCAGCACGGCCACGGCGCCGCGCTGCAGTACGAGCTGCTCGAGCTGCTCGACCGTACGCTCGGGGCTGCCTTCGGTGTCCACGAAGGCCAGCTTCATGGGTGAGCCAGCGTGGCGGTTGGCCATCTCGATGACGCGCTTGAGGCGCCGCCCGGGAGGGGCGTAGGTACCAGAAAGGGGCAGCAGGACGCCCACCAGCGAGCTGTCGACCGGGTCGCCGGCGTTGACGCGCTGGATGACGTACTGGGCTTCGATCACCGAGGGGGACTCGGGGAAGGTCGCCAGGAAGGTCTCGGCGCTGTTGCGCGCGCTGTCGAGATCTCCGGTGGCCAGCGCGGCGTGGGCGTGCTCGAGGGCCTGGGTGGCGAGCTCTTCGGGAGTCTCCACAGGCGCAACGGGGGGCGGTGGGTCGATCACGCCGGCGCTGTGCATGCCCATGATGGACTGTGAGACCCGGGCCAGCACCAGCGGGTCGCCGGATTCGGTGGCGTAGGCGCTGGCCTTGCTGGTGTAGCCACGCACCTTGGCGCTCCGCTCTCCGCTGGTGGCCGCGTCCAAGGCGAGCAAACGAAAGCGGTCGGCGTCCATGCTGGGAGGTGCGCCTTCGGCGGTGAGGTAGCCCATGGTGGCCAGCTGGTTGCCCGATGGGTGCTCGCCGGAGTCCACCAGCGTGATGCCCAAGGTGGCGGTCCCGGCCAGGAAGTGATCGGCGAAGCTCTGCTGTACCCGCAGGAAGTGTTCACGGGCGGACTTGGTGTCGCTCATCAGCCGTCGATGTTCACCCGCCTCGATGCCCACCCACGGCTCGAGCTCGAGCTTGGGGGAGCCGGCGAGGTAGTCCTCGAGTAGCGCCAGGCCCTCGAGTCGATCCTCTCTCGCCAGGGCTCGCGCCTGGAGCACGATCATGGGAGGGGTGGGGTCCTTGTCCTTGCGGGCCGCGAGCGCTGGGGGGCACAGGACGATCATCAGCGCCGCCAGGACCGCGGCCATGCGAAGAAGACGACGCCAAAGGCTGCCGGTGAGGGAGGCTGGACTCATGGAATGCTCACGATTGTGCACGGTCGAGTCTCTCCTTGCGGAGGCGCTCGAGCTCGGCACGCAGGGGGTGCTGCCGGTCCTCGAAGCTCCGGGCGAGGCGCTCGAGATCCGAACGCTGGGCCGGGGTGAGGTCCTGAGGGACCTCGACGAGGATGCGGAGGTGCAGATCGCCGCGGCGGCCGCCACCGATGGGTGGGACCCCGCGCTCGGCCAGGCGCAGCAGCTTGCCCGAGGGGGTGCCCGGCGCCAGCCGGATGGTGGTCTCGCCGTCGATGAGCGGGACGGTCACGTCGTCGCCCAGGGCGGCCTGTGGGTAGGAGACCGGCAGGTCGCAGAACAGGTCCGTGCCGCGGCGTCTGAAGAGCGGGTGCTCCTGGATCGCGATGATGACCATCAGATCGCCCGCCGGCCCATCGCCGGGGGGTTCATCGCCACGACCGGCGAGGCGGAGCTTCTGGCCATTGCCGCAGCCGGCGGGAATCTTCACCTCGAAGCGCGCTTCGCTTCCGTGGTGGCCCATGCCGTCGCAGGGCTCGCAGCGCTGGGTGGAGATCCAGCCTCGGCCGTCACAGCGGGCGCACTCGCTCCGCAGCCACCGCCGTGTGGTGGACTTGCCGCTGCCGTCGCAGTCGTCGCAGTTTTTACGGCCTTCAGGGGCTGCGCCGGTACCCTCGCAGGGCTTGCAGCGAGCCTGCCGGGCCACGGTGATGTTGCGGCGCGCGCCCTCGAGGACATCTTCGAGGGCCACCTCGATGCGAATGTCCAGATCCTTGCCGCGGCCGCTCTTGCCTCGCTTGCGGAACAGCCCTCCTAGGGCGCGGCCGAGCATGGCGCTCACCTCTTCGGGCGTGGGGGGACGGCCGTCGCGGCGGTACAGGGGCCCCAAGCGGTCGTAGCGCTTGCGGGTGTCGGGCTCGTTCAGGGTCTCGTAGGCTTCCACTACTTCCTTGAAACGCCGCTCGGCGTCCAGGTCGTCCGGATTTCGGTCGGGGTGGTAGCGGAGCGCCAGGGCGCGGAAGGCGCGCTTCAGCTCGTCCTGGGATGCGTCCCTGCGCACACCCAGGACCTCGTAGTAGTCTCGCTGCACCTAGGACTCCAGGCGGGGGGGCTGGAACGGTAACTTACTAGAAGTCGTCGTCCAGATCCTCGTCGTCGTCGAGGAACTCGTCCTCATCCGGCAGCATGTCCTCGTCGTCCAGCCATTCGTCGTCGCTCATGGACTGAGCCTCGGTCTGTGCGGACGAGTAGATGCAGTGCGCCAGGAGCTGAGCGGACTTGGCGAGGTCGTCGTGGAGGCGCTGGAGCTCCAGCAGGGGCGCTTTCTCGATTCCGTTCTCGGCTTCGCGGATGGACGCCCGAATCTCTTCGATGTCTTCGTCATCGAGCAGATCGCCGTATTCGTCCAGGGACCGCCGGGTGGTGTAGATCAGGCCATCGAGGCGGTTGCGGGACTCGACCGTGTCACGGCGGATCTGGTCCTCTGCGCGGTAACGGTCGGCCTGCTGGATCATGCCGTCGACCTCGACCTCGGTGAGGCCGGAGTCGGACACGATGCGCATGCTCTGGCGCTTGCCGGTGCCCAGGTCCTTGGCGCTGACGTTCATGATGCCGTTGGCGTCGGTCTCGAAGGTGACCTGGATCTCGGGCAGTCCGCGGGGGGCAGGCGGCAAGCCGTGGAGCTCTAGGCGCCCCAATGACTTGTTGTCGGCCGACATCTGGCGCTCGCCCTGCAGCACGTGCACCCGGACCATGTCCTGGTTGTCCTGGGCCGTAGTGAAGACCTTGGACTTACGGCACGGGATGGTGGTGTTGCGCGGAATGATGGGCTCGAAGCCGCCACCAGCGGTCTCGATGCCGAGGGTCAGCGGCGTGACGTCCAGCAGCAGGATGTCCCTGACTTCGCCCGTGAGCACCGAGCCCTGCAGCGCCGCGCCCATGGACACGACCTCGTCGGGGTTGATGTTGGTGTCGGGATCCTGCTTGAAGATCTCGGCCACCTTTTCACGGACCGCTGGCATGCGGGTCATACCGCCCACCAGCAGCACCGCGTCGAGGTCGGTGACCCGCAGGTTGGCGTCGGACACCGCGGCCTTGCAGGGGCCGTCCAAACGCGCGATGAGATCGCGGGTGAGCTGTACGAAGGTCTTGCGTGAGATGGTGGTGGTGAGGTGGAGCGGGCCTTCGTCGGTGGCGGTGATGAAGGGCAGGGAGATCTCGGTCTCGGTGTCGGACGAGAGCTCGCACTTGGCCTTCTCGGCGCCTTCTTTGAGCCGCTGCATGGCCACCGGGTCGTCGCGCAGATCGATGCCGTTGACTTCTTGGAAGTCCTCGAGCAAGTACTCGACCAAGCGGTTGTCGAAGTCTTCGCCACCCAGGAAGGTGTCGCCGTTGGTGGAGCGAACCTCGAAGACGCCGGCGTCGAGTTCGAGGATGGAGACATCGAAGGTGCCTCCGCCGAGGTCGAAGACGGCGACGCGCTCATGCTGCTTGCGGTCGTAGCCATAGGCGAGGATGGCGGCGGTGGGCTCGTTGATGATCCGGAGGACCTCGAGACCGGCGATGCGCCCGGCATCCTTGGTGGCCTGACGCTGGGCGTCGTTGAAGTACGCGGGGACCGTGATGACGGCCTGCGTGACGTTCTCGCCCAGGTACGCCTCGGCCGTGCCCTTCATGGCCTCGAGTACGATGGCGCTGATCTCGGGCGGGCTGTACTCGGCGTCATCGACCCGGAGCCAGGCGTCGCCACGGTCGTTCTCGACGATCTCGAAGGGCAACAGCTTCTGGGAGTGACGGACTTCGGGGTCCTGAGCACGCCGGCCGATGAGCCGCTTGATGGCGAAGAGGGTGCGCGTGGGATTGGTCACGGCCTGACGGCGGGCGATCTGACCCACCAGGCGTACGCCGTCGTTGGTGAAGGCCACCACGGAGGGTGTGGTGCGAGCGCCTTCTTCGTTGGGGATGACCAGGGGCTCGCCGCCTTCGATGATGGACACGCAAGAGTTGGTTGTGCCCAGGTCGATTCCGATGACCTTGCCGGTTGACATCGATTCGGACTCCTCGAACCAAAATGAGGAACTTTAGAGTAGAGATTTCGGTAGTCTATACGAAATGACCCCGCAGCGGGGCGAGCCGCCGAGGCGGGAGGGCTCGGCTCACTCTTCGTCGCCGGAAGCCTTGCTGGGAGCGGCATCATCGGTGAGTTTGGGGACGGTGCGCTCGATGGGGGCGCGGGGTGCGCCGACCACGGTGACCTGGCTGGCACGGAGCAGGCGCTCGTTGAGGGAGTAGCCCTTGCGGACTTGTTCGGCGACGGTGCCCTCTGGATGCTCGGTGCTGGGAATGGTGAGGATGGCTTCGTGCACCGATGGGTCGAAGGGCGTGCCCGGGGAGGCTTCGATGGGCACCACGCCCACCCGCTCGAGGCTGCGCAGGAACAGGTTGGCCACCATGCGCACGCCGGGGATGAACTTCTCGGGATCGGTGTCGGCGTGGGCCAGCGCGAGATCGAGGTTGTCGAGGACCGGAAGGATCTCGCGAATGGTCTTGTCGGCCCCGAACAGACGTGCGCGCTCGAGCTCGGTGGAGGTTCGTTTCTGCAGGCGCGCGAGCTCTTCTTCCTGTGCCAGCAGGCTGGTGCGGAGGCCGCGGGCGAAGCGGTCGATGTTGTCGCGCTGTTCTTCGGCTTCCATGCGGGCGTTGTTGGCGATGCGCGCCTTCGAGCGGGCCAGGTGGTTGCCCTGGCGCTCTTGGTCAAGGTTGGCCTCGAGATCGCTCACCTTGCGCTGGAGCTGCTTGATCTTACGCCGCATCTTGGAGACGCGCTGCAGCGCCTTGGGGTCCGACAGCAGCGAGCGGGCGGTGGTGGCTGGTGGTGGCTCTGGGGCGGGTGGATGCGGGGAGACAAAGCCAACGGGATCCGTGCGCTCGTCGTCGCGGGGCGTGGCGGGGGTGTCGATCTCGAGGAGATCTTCGGGCACCGCCAACCAGGGCGGTAGGGCAGGGGACTCGCCCCCATCCGCAGGCGCTTCGGGCTCGAGGGAGACCACCAGATCGTCCGACAGGGACTGGATAGTGATCTCGCCCCCGGCGCCGGAGGGTAGCTCTTCGGCTACGTCGATCATGACCTCCGAGTCCTGCTCGGCATCGTCGGCCTGTTCGCCGGCCGGAGTGCTGCGGCGCTCGACGGCTGCGAGGGCCTCGAGCAGCAAGTTGTCGTCGATGTGGAGCGTCGGCCCTTCGACGGGGTCGGCCTGGTTCGGTCGCTTGCGTCGTGGCACCTGGACTCCGAGATCGCTTCGTTGAGCGCTTCACCCTACCTCATGCACTAACCCAGCGCGCGCTCGCCTGCCCGCTCAGCGGCTGTGGAGCGCCATCGCGAGGACCCCGCGCAATCCGGTTTCGGTTATGGGCGCGGGGTTCTCTTCCCCCCCGGATCGCCCATGTCCACCATGGAAATTCTCCCCAACGGCCTTCAGCTGGTGGTGGAGCCGCGCGCTACGGCTCCCGTCGTGGCCATCTGGCTTCGTCTCGGGGTGGGTGCGTCCGTGGAGACTCCCGGTCTCGAAGGCGCCGCCCACTTCGTGGAGCACATGCTCTTCAAGGGCAGCCGAGCGCCGGATGAGTCCTCAGGCCTGGAGCCTGGGGAGATCGGGCCTGTGATGGACGCGCTGGGTGCGGATCTCAACGCCTACACCACCCACGAAGAGACGGTCGTACACTGCGTCGTGCCCAGGGAGCATGCCGAGCGCGCCCTGGCGCTGGTTGGGCAGCTGGTGTTCCGCTGCTGGATCGACCCCGGTCAGCTCGACCGGGAGCGGGACGTGGTGCTCGACGAGCTCTCTCGCAGCCGGGACGAACCCTCCCGGCAGCTGGCGGATGGCTTGGCGCGACGGGTCTGGGGTGGGCACCCCTACGGTCGGCCCGTGTTGGGGTCCGAGCCGTCGGTGCGCAGGCTCGACGCGGACGCCCTGACCCGCTTCCATCGGCGCTGGTACCACCCCGCCAACGCCCAGCTCGTGGTGGTGGGCGACATCGAGCCACAGGTCGCGCGCAGGGTGGTGTCCACGCTGTACTTCCAGCCCCGGGACGGCGAGGTCTGGCAGGGGCCACCTCCGCGTGTGTCACCACCAGCGATGCCACGTCGGCCAGGCTTCGTGCGCATCGCGGGCGAGTTCGAGGAGCAGCTGCTCGAGCTGGCCATCCGCTTGCCTGGCCACGGGCACGCCGACCTTCCCGCCCTCGACATGCTCTGCTCGGTGCTCGGAGAGGGCGCCAGCGCTGTGCTGCCCCAGCGCCTGCACGTGGACAGCGGGGTCGCCCATGCGGCCTGGGCGGTCACCGAGCTCGGCGCGCGGGCCGGACTGCTGGTGTGCGGAGCCTCCCCCATGGCGGACGATCCCCAGGACGCGCTGGGAGAGCTCGCGGACGCCCTGTGGGACCTGCGGACCGGGGGGATCCCCGTCGAGGCCTTCCAGCGTGCCAAGGCCGCCATCCTCACCGACCGAGCCTACAGTGAAGAGAGCGCCGAGGGACGGGCGTCGGTCATCAGCTTCTACCTGGGTAACCACGGTAGTGTGGACGCTGAGCGCAGATACCGCGCGGACATCGAGGCCCTTCGCCCCAGCGACGTCGAGCGCGCAGCACGCACCTGGCTGCGGGTGGACCGTGCCGCCATCGGTGTGGTGGGCGACGACGGTCGCATGGGACCCGATAGCGCCATGGACACCCTGCGCCCCCGTGCCCGTCGCGTCAGCCTCGGGCGGGGGCGAGGTCGCCCCCAGGTGTACCGGCGCGTGCTCCCTGGCGGGATCCGTGTGCTCGTCGAGCCCTCGCCCCGCGCGACGGTCACTTCCCTTCGGGTCGTCGGCCTGGGTGGAACCCTCTTGGAGAAGCCCGGCACCGCCGGGCATGGAGGTGCCTGGGCTGATCTGCTCACCGAGGGCAGCGGTCACCTCAACTCCGCGGCGTTCGCGCAGACGGTCGAGGGCCTCTCCGGATCCATGGGCGGGTTCTCTTCCTTGTCCATCGCCGGCCTGTCGGCCAGCTTCCCGGCGGACAGGTTTTCGGTGGGGCTCCACCTGCAGTTGATGCCGCTAATTCAGCCCCGCTTCGACGATGATGCCGTCGAGCGCGTCAGGGCCGGCATGGCCGACGCGGTCCGGACCCGCGCCGATAGCGGTGCGTCCATGGCCTGGCAGGCGCTGCTGTCCTTGGTGTTCCCCGGGCATCCCTATCGCTTACCGGGCGGCGGAACCGAGCGCAGCGTCGCGCGCATCAGCGCTGCGGCCATGGCTCGCTACCACCGGCGGGTGGTCAGCGCCGACAACCTGGTGGTGGCCATCTCCGGCGCCGTGGAGCCCGACACGGTCTTCCGCAGCCTCGAGCACCTGCTGGAGCAGCTTCCCTCGGGAAGCCCCACGCTACCTGGCCCACCCTCCGAGGCCGCGTCTCGTCGTCGACGGTCCGAGATCCATGGTGGCTGGCAGCAGGCGCAGATCCTCGTCGGCTTCCGCACCTGCCCCGCCCGCCACCCCGATCGGCCGGCCCTGGATGTCTTGGGGATGCTGATGGGCTCGCCCGGTGGCAGGCTCTTCCAGCGCTTGCGGGAAGAAGCCGGCCTGTCCTACGATGTGCAGGCCCATCACCTGGCCGCGCTTCAGGGAGGGGTCTTCACCTGCGCCATGGGGGCTTCGCCGGAGCGCATTGAAGAGGCCACCGCGGGCCTGTGGGGTAGCCTCGAGCAGCTCCGGAGCGAGCCGCCGTCCCAGGATGAGCTCGAGCGGGCGGTGGCCGCCCTCTCCGGCGCCGCCGCCATGGACCTGCAGCGCAGCTCCTACCGGGCACTGCGCATGGCGCAGGACGAGCGGTTCGGGCTCGATGGGCGCCGCTTCGTGAGCAACCTCGACGACGTCCGCGGCGTGAGCCTGGGGGATCTGCGACGGGTGGCCGAGACCTACCTCGACCCCCGGCGGGCTCTGCGCGTGCGTGCGCTCAAGGCGCTCTAGGAGTCCTTCTTCTTGCCCACGCGTTTGTCGCGCCCACCGGCGCCCAGGCTGCCGAACAGGTCGTCCAGAGACTGGGGCGCGGGTGGCGGGCTGGCCTGGGGCTCGGGCGCGGGTTTGTCGGCATCGTCACGGTGCTCGACTGCGCGCTGAACCTGGCGGACCCGGGGGGCGCTAGTGCTGGTGGGGCGCATACGGAAGCGGCCGGAACCCGCCTTTTTCTGGAGCTTTCCCCTGGGGGGGGGGGCGACCGGAGGCATCTGCGGCGGTGGGGCTTCGTCGGGCACGGGCACCGGCTGGGGCGCCTGCGGGACGGGGTTGGACGGGCGAGGGATGGCGGCAGCAGCGGGCGCGGGGTCGGGCTTCTTGGCCCCTCGCGCATCCGGAATGCCCTTGGGAGGGGTCCAGGCCGGTCGGTCGGAGTTTTTCTTCTTGGCGTTGGGATCTTTCACCCGCGCATGGGGCGCGGGCTGACGGCGTTCCTCGAAGCGCATCCCCACCGGCCCGACCGCCAGGGGGCTGTCCTTGCTGTCGGGGTCCCACGGGTCGGCGATGTCGTAGCGTTCGAAGAGCCGGCCGGTGCAGGAGACGATGGGCGCCCGCTCGAAGCGTCGCCGCCCCACGCGACGGGACAGCCGTTCCCCCGGTGTGCGTCGGGTGGGCTGTTCGTCGAGGATGTCCTTGGCCAGCGCGTCTTCGTTGGGTGCGGGGGGGTCGAGCGCACGGGGCGTGGGCGGTCTTCCAGTCCGCCCTTCGTCCTTCGCCAACGCGCTAGTCCTCGTTGCTGCGGAGGCCTGCTGGGCACTCGGGGATGGCATTGACCTTGTAGTACCCCAGCTCGTCGGCCCAGAACTCGCCCTGGTACGGCCAGTACAGCCATCCCTTGCGGGCGCGGTCGCTGCGCATCACGCGGCGTTCCTTCTCGGCGAGCTGACCCGTGATAGCGGCCTGCTCGTACAGCCGGGTCTCGAACTGGAGCATGTCGAGCTTCGAGAGCTCCACGTTGGTGAGCATCCCGCCGAGCTCGTCGGTGGCATCCACCAGCTTGTCTCGGAAGCGTTCACCCTCCATCTTCACGATCTGGTCGCGGCGTGAACTGATCCAGCGCGAGACGTGGGAGACGAAGGGGTTGGCCGAGATGTTGCGGAGCCGTGCGAGTTCGTCTTCGGCGTGCTGAACCGAGTCGATGGAGGCCAGCAGTCGCGCCTCGTTGCGCCAGGTGCGGAGCACGGGCTCGGGGAAGGGACCGGGGTCGCCGTCGAGGGCGAAGCCGCGAGCCAGCTCGAAGGCGTCTTCTGCGGAGAGGCCCGAGGATGCGGTGCGCATCTCTTCGAACACGGGGGTGTACAGGGCCTTGAAGCTGTCGATCTGATTGGAAGCTTCGGGGAACTTGCACAGCAGGAACAACGAGTAGACTCGCAGCAGGTGGCCTTCGGGGAAGTAGAAGTCCTCGAAGAACGGCGACCCGTGGTTGTGCAGCAGGGCGATGGTGCCGTTCATGTCGTCGAGGCGGAAGTGGGCCCAGCCGCGCTCGAACTGGGCCTGCAGCCAGAACTCGCTGTCGCGGGAGACCTTGGCGAAGTACTCGATGGAGCGCGGGTAGTTGCCAGCGGCGTAGTAGGAGCGGCCCACGTTCATCAGCACGGCGTTGAGGAAGCGGTCACTGCGCTTGGTGGCCTTGGCCGTGTCGTAGGCCTCGAGCAGGGGCTCGAGCGCGTCGCTGGGGCGGCCCTGCTGGTTGAGGACCACGCCCTCGAGCATCTTGGCGTCGGCGTAGGCGGGCGCGTCGCGGATCACCAGGCGCAGCAGGCCCAGGGTCAGGCCGTACTTGCCGTCGCGATAGTTCTCCCGCGCGGCGAGGTAGGCCATGCGCGAGCGGGTGAGCTTGTCGACGTCGCCCCCCACGTTCTTGGCGAAGATGGGCTCGAGCAGAGCGGTGTCGCCCACCTGATCGGCCAGGGAGAAGGCGCGTTCGATGGCTGCCGCGGACCACTGGGCCTCGGCGTCGATCTCGAGGGCCCGGGCGTAGGAGCTCAGGGAGGCGTAGGGGAGGTCGAGATCCGACAGCAGGTCGCCGAGCTTGGCGTAGGCTTCGCCGTGGTGCGGCTCTGACATCGCATCGCCGATGATGGCCACCAGCGCGTCGGCGGCTCTGGCCTTCTGGCCGCGCTCGAGCTCCGAGCGGTAGTCGGCGAAGGCTGCGGCGCGTTCTTCGGGGGTGGGGTCGTTTACACCCTCGGCCGCGAGGTCGGCGGCGGCAGATTTGATCTCGAGATCGCCCGCCCAGGCCTCCGTCGTGCCCTGGTGCGCCAGGAGCAGGAGGATCAGGGGAAGGTGCGCAGCACGCATGTCAGCGCTCCTTGCCGAAGCGGGAGAGGCCAACCGAGAGGGAGACGTTCTGCTTCAGGGCCGTGGTGGAGGTCTGCGTTCGGGACTGGATGAAGATGTCGTCCCGCAGCTCGAGGCGAATGGAGCCGGCCTTGCCGCGGAAGACCCGCAGTCCCATGCCCACTGAGCCGCCGGGCCCAAAGGCCATGTCCTTGGCCGGCAGGACGCTCTGCTCGATGGTGAGGCCAGCGCCGCCCAGGAAGTAGAAGTTGTGGTGGTAGACCTTCTTACCGCGCCAGTTGAGCTTGGCGTAGGCCGGGCTCCACTCGACGCCAACACCGACCTGGCCGAGGTAGCGATACGCCTCGGCGGCGATGCCGTAGGCCGGCCCCTCGAGCTCGCGGTAGGCGGAGTTCTTGAAGCCGTAGCCACCTCCGGCGGTGAGCTCGAGGCCGAAGGACTCGCTGCGGTGCATGGTGAAGCTGCCCCTGGCGAACGGCGCGAGGGTGTAGGCGTCGAAGGGCATGAGGCCGACGTGGACGCCGAGCTCCGTGCGCTTTTCCATTGGGTACAGGCGCTTCTGAACAACGGAGAGCTCCGAGTCGCGGAGCAGGCCCAGATCGACGGGCGTGACCGTGTCTTGGCCGTAGGCTGCGCCCGAGACGGGCAGGCTCAACAGGCCTGCCAGGAGCGGCATCAGGGTCTTGCGGCTGCGCATCGAGAATTCCTCATGAAGGGGGATGCAGGGAGCGGAATGGGGTTCGGCTCGGGCTAGAACGGGAGGCTGCGGGGCAGTTCCGACACCGGACGGTAGTAGATGCGGACGTCGGCGTTGTAGTCTGGGACCGTCGTGCCATGGAAGTACACGGAGTTTTCGCCGGTCTCGTAGGTCCAGCCATCACCGAAGATGGGGTCGCCGATGGAGTCGATCTCGCAGTTTTCGAGGCACTGGGACTCGGGGATGTTCACGCCATCGACGTAGACCAGGATGGTGTCCGGGTCGGGGATGGACTGCAGCGGGAACTGGTTGAGCAGTGAGTTCAACAGGTCGCCAAGGTCAGCCAGGTGGGCCGAGAAGTCCGAGGCCTCGCAGTATTCGTTGTCGTCGCCGGTGCAGCTGCCGTCGGGGGCGTTGCAGACCTCGATGGACGAGAAGAACCCGCCGGTGGACTCCGTGGCGAGCTGATAACGTCGGGTGCCCCAGCTGGTGCCGCCGCCGGAGTTGCACTCGAAGGAGTGGTCTTCGGGGTCGTAGTTGGGGCCGATGACCGCGAAGGTGATGCGGCTGTCGAACTCGTCGAAGATGTCCAGGTATTCGGTGGGGTCGTCTTCGCCCTGGGGGAGCAAACGAGAGCCGTCGCCTTCGTCGGTGACGATGACCACGATGATGTTGGCGCCGTCGCGGATCAGGCCTTCGTTGGAGCCCACGTCGGCGTCCACCAAGGGCGAGCCGTCGTGATCGAAGCATCCGTCGGGGGGGGACTCGACGGCGCGGCACAGGGCCAGCAGCGCGCCCTCGAGGCCTTCTTCGGTGCCGGAGCCGCACTCGGGGGGCTCCCAGTCGTTGCCGCAGATGCACTCGAGGTAGTCCCAGGTGACCTGCTCGCCCGGGTCGTCACCGCACTCGTAATACGGGTCGTAGGGGATGCAGCCCGTGGTGTCTTCGCCCTGGCATTCCCCCGGCCAGCAGGTGGAGTCGCACAGGATGTTGGCCACGAAGTCGCCGGGAACGTCCGGGGAGGTGTCCTCGTGGATGACGTCCGGGGCGCCGGTGAGGGTGCCGACCTCGCCGGGCTCCACCAGGTCGCCGTCGCCATCGGCGTCGTCTTCGGGATCGGCCGAGGTGGTGGTGATGGCGAGCTGGTAGTCGATGAAGCGACCGCGCTGGGTGACGTAGAGGACGTAGTTGTCCACGGCGTCGGCCAGACCTTCGGTGGACACGCCTGTGCCCTCCTGGGGATCCACGAGGGCTTCGACGAAGGCATTGAAGTTCAGGCCCAGGGCGCTGGCTTCGTCGTACATGGACGGGGAGTTGTCCACGACGAACAGAATGTCTGCTTCGTTTTGGAAGGATGCCTGCTCGTAGCCCGCCAGCATGAAGTACTCATAGCGGTTGCAGCCGGCGATGCTCAGGGCAGTGAGGGCGCACAGGGACGCGAGGACACGCATAGCGTCGGAACCTCCGCGGGAGGGGAGAGCAGTCTAGCTCTCCCCCCGCCAGCGGTGCAAGTCAACCTTTGAACAACACTGCTGCTGAGACTTGGCGTCGCCGGACCCGTGGGCACGGTGTTACGCTGTGAGCAGTGGTTGTTGGTCGGCGATTTTCGACCAACCCCGTCCATCCCGGACTCGAAGGAGACTGCCGTGTCTGGAGCTTCCGACAACCAGCGTTCAACAGAGCGCCTGCCCATCAGGATGCTGGTCGAGTACGAATCCAGCGAAGACTTCCTGATCGACTACACGGCCAACATGTCCATCGGCGGCATGTTCATCCAGACCTCGAATCCCCTCGAGGTCGGCACTCGCTTCCGTTTGCGGTTCCGCATCCCGGGGCGCGAGGAACCTGTCGATACGGTGGGCGAGGTCTGCTGGGTGCTCTCCACCGAAGAAGCTGGCTGCATGCAGCCGGGCATGGGTGTGCGTTTCGAAGAGCTCGCCGGGACCGACCGCGTCTCGGTCGAGTCCATGCTCACCGACTGGGAATAGTCGGGCACGCACGAGACCGTGGGGGCGCGGCTGCGCTCCCGCGCGGATTTTCAGGGTGAGGTCTCAGAACCCCGGAGACGCTCGATGGCCTTGTCGTAGGCGGCGCGCTCGTCGTCGTCCCGCGTACGCTCCGCCAGCACCAGGAGCAGAGGCAGCGCCGACTCGGAGCCCATGCGCGCCAGGCCCTCGGCCGCGGTGAGGCGCACCAGCGCGTCGCCGTCGTCCAGGGCCTCGAGCAATGCGGGCTCGGCGGATGGGGATCCGCTCATGGCCAGCAGGCGGGTGGCCTCGGCGCGCAGGAAGGGGGAGGGGTCCGTCAGGGACGTGTGCAGCGCGGAGAGCGCCTCGTCCGAACCATTGCGACCCAACGCGTGGATGGCCTCGATGCGGATAGTCTCCTCCACATCCGTCAGCGCGGGGATGATGCGCGACACCACCCGGGGGTGATCCAGCGCCGACAGCGCGCGAATGGCCAGGACCCGGGTGGCGGGGTCGTCGTCGGACACCAGGATCCCCAAGGCCTCGATGGACGACTCGTCACGCAGCAGCGCGAGCGCTCCGATCACGTGGTGCCGGGTGCGACCCGTGCTGCGCTCGAGCATGTCCAGCAAGGTGGGCACCGCCCTGTGATCCCCCAGGATGCCCAATGCCTTGATGGCCTCCCGCCGAATCTCGGGTGCAGCGTTGGTGGCGGTGTTCAGCAGGACCTGGAGCGCGCGCCAGTCCTTGGAGTCCGACAGCACTTCGATGGCCCAGATCTGATCGTCGACGTTGCCACCCTGGAGCATGGAGATGGCCACCAGCACTTCCCGGGGGCGTCCGGACTCGGCGGCCAGCTGCTGCGCGGCCAGCTCGGCCTGCTCCCGGAGGGATGGGGAGGTCTCCCGCACCGCGGCCTTGATGAGATCCTGGATCAGGGTACGGTCGCCGCTGCCGCCCATGGCCTCGTAGATCTCTCGGCGTACGGTGGGTTCGGGATCCCGGATGCAAGCCAGCAGGTTGGCCACGGCGCCAGGTGTGCGATGGTTGCCCAGGGAGTGGGCCGCAAAGGCACGGGCAGCGGAGACCTCGCTGCCGGTGAGCACGGTGACGAGCTGATCCACGTCGAGCTGCACCCGCAATAGACCGTCGTGGATGGCTCGCCGCATGGCATCGTCCGCTTCGTGCTCGAGCCTCGCGGACAGCAGCTCCACGGCTTCGACGCCCCCAAGCTCCGACAGCGCATGGATGCTCGCCCGGCGCTGATCGAGGTCTTCGCTGGACAGCCGCGTCGCCCAGTCCGCGGCCTCGAGAGCAGGGCTGGGTTCGGCGCTGGCGAGGGAGGTGAGCAGCGCGCCACAGACGAAGAGCCGCAGGCACAGACCTGCGGCTCTCGAAGCGACGCTCCCCGCCATGATCTCTCGGCGGCTGTGGAGTCGGCGCTCGGACACGGGCTCAGCCCTGACCGAGGTTCACCGAGGGAGCGTTCTTGACGATGGTCATGATGTTGTTGAAGGTCGTGGTGACCTGCCTGCGGATGCGGAGGCCGCGCTCGCGGTGGTACTTCACCAGGTCGTTCCAGATCTGGGGCAGGCGCGCGACGATCTCGTCGTACTGGCGGTTGTCCACCAGCTCGGCGAGCTCGGCCAGCACCGGGGGATGCTCGCCGTCTTCGTAGCAGGACCGCAGCTCGTCGAGGATCTCCAGGAGCTGGGCGTGGGGGCTGTCGGTCTCATGGGCGTCTTCGATGTCCTCGAAGGTCTCGTCCACCTGGGATACCTGCTCGTCGGACAGGGGCTCGACCTCGACCTCGGCGATCTCGGACTTGGCGCCGGGGGGGAGCTGGAGGTCTTCGCTCTCGATGGGCGAGAGCTCTTCCATGCTCACCTCGGGCAGCGAGGGCTCTTCCTCGTCCTCGGGCGGCTCGGTCTCGATGTCGGGTTCGATCACCACGGGGTCGGCGGGGGCGGCGGTGGCCACGCCCACCTTGAGGGCGACGGACTCGGTGTAGGTGTCGGGATCTTCGGTGGCCTCGTCGAGGGCCGCGGTCCCGACGTCCTCGTCTTCCTCTTCCAGAGCCTCGAGTTCGGCCTCTTCGGCCGCATAGGCCTCGATCACGACGTCGGATGGCTCTTCGTCGTCCTCCTGCTCTTCTTCTTCGTCTTCGCCGCCGGGCTCCAGGGGCTCGATCCCACGCTCGGCCAGGTAGGACTCGACATTGCCCACGAGTTCGTCGTATTCGGCGATGCTGAAGCCGCCCTTGATGGCGTTGGGGCCGGGCTCGTTGTGGCACTCGATGATGGGCACCCGACCCGAGGCCTTGGCGTCGATGTCGATGCGGGGCGCGACGAGGGCGTCGGCGATGACCTTGCTGGCGCCCAGCACGATATGCTGGACGCCCTGGACGGCCTTGGCCTCGAGGCGGGTGGTCATCAGCTGGACCACCTGACCGTCGATGGATCGGGCGTTGACCGTACCCTCGAGTCGGACCGTGCCCTTGGGCGCGGAGACGCGGTCGAGCTCGAAGCTGCCGCTGAGGGTGACCGAGCCTTCGTGGGAGACCACCTGGTTCATGGTGTCGCCCAGGGAATCCTGGAGGATGATGTCCCCAACGTGCTGGATGGAGATTCCGGTGTCGGTGAGCTGCAGAGAGACACCCGCGGGAATGACGAAGGGCTGATGCTTGGTCATGGATTCCTCGATGGTACGTGGAGTTCTTGGGGTTGCGGATCGGGAGAGCCTCGAGGTCGGGGACCTCCCCGCGAAGCTGAGCAATGCTACTGGTCTGGAAGGCTCGGGGCAAGCCGCGGCGTCAGGCCGTGGGCGGCCGGCAGGCTCAGCGCTGTTGTTCGACGCGTTGGCGCCCCTGCTGCGCGGGCTGGTGGTGGGGCCTCAGGGAGAGCGCCACACCGAACGCTTCGTAGGCCAGATCGGGCTGGTCGAGAGCCTCGTAGGCGAGCCCGAGGTTGCTGTAGGCGGTGTAGTGTCGGGGCTGGATTTCCACCGCTTGAGACAGGGCCAGCGCCGCCGCCGCGGCATTGTCGAGCTCCAGGGCGATGGAGCCCAGGTCCGCCCACGCGTAGGGGTTGCAGGGGTCGAGGGTCAGCGCGGCCCGGTACTCGTCGATGGCCTGCTGCAGCTCGCCGCGCACCAGGGCTTCGTTGCCGGCGTCGACGCGCCTGCGGGACTCGGTGCGCAGGACGTCCGAGGTGCCGCAGTCGAGGCTCAGGGGCGGCTCGGGGACGTCCAGGACATAGAGGCCCTGATGGCCGCTGCCCCGACGGTAGAGCCCCTCGTCGAGGGCTGGCGGCGCTGCGGAAACCGCTCGGCCGGGGTCCAGCCCTTGGGGGCTCTGGGTGATCACCGCTGACCGAGGTGGGTCGCCGTGACCGAACAAGCCAGCGCTGTCGTTGCCGCAGCACGCCGAGGTCGCAGGGGGAGGGATGGTCGGCGCGAGGCTGGCATCCACCGGCTCCACCACCAGTGGGCGGTGGCCCACCACGGCGATGATGGTCTCCGAACCCGGAGGGGGGGGGCCTGGCTGGGCCAGCTTGGACGCGGGCATGGCGGCGCCGTCGCGGCAGTCCACCATGCGCATCCGGCCTTCGGCCATGCGGTCGAAGCAGGCGTCCTCGGGGTACGAGCAGCCCTGGGTGAAGCAGTGGAACGCCTCGGGAGCGGTGCTGGCCAGCAGCAGCTCGCCAGACACCGGCATAGTGGCCACCACGGCTGTGGAGCCCCGCTCGAAGCGCCCCTGGCCGCTGCAGTCGAGGAACCAGACGCCCAGTACGCGCCAAGCACCGCCCTCTGCGGTGGCCACCGAGCCCTCTCCGTACATGCGGAGGCTGGTGCGGCAGCCGGAGAGTCCCGCTGCTCGGCAGCAGGCGATGCATTCGTCCTCTCCGGCCTCGACGGCGGACAGGGCGGTGAGCAGCAGCAGAGGGTAGAGCAGGGAAACTCCGAGAGCGACGGACGGCCCGTAGCGGCTAGTCCATGCGCGCGCAGTGATGGTACCAGGCCAGGACGCGTTCGGCGTGGCGCCGGGTTGAGTCCCAAGACACCGGCGCAGCTCGCCCGCGTCCCTGTCGCAGCTCCGCAGCCAGCGCGGTGAAGATCGTGTGGGGTTTCGTCGGCTCCATGAAGCGTGCCTCGGGCGCCAGCTCGCGGATGCCACCACGACGACTGGCGATCACCCTGAGCCCGGCGGCGGTGGCTTCCCGAACCACCAGCGGGCTGTTTTCTTCCCACAGCGAGGGCAGGACCAGCACATCGGCGGCGTCCAGTCGCGGCTGGACCTGGCCGGGCTCGAAGGCGGGCTCCAGCGTCACCCCCGGGATGCCGGCCGCCCGCGCCGTGAGCCGGCGGGCGTAGTCGGGGTCCAGATCCAGCGCGGGAGCGGGTCCGGCGAAGTGGAGGGTGGCGGCGCCGGCCGGCAGCCGGGCGAAGGCGTCCAGGAGCAGGTGCGGTCCCTTTGTGGGGATGAGGGAGCCCAGGAACAGGAAGCGCACCGGCCCGTGGCCTGGTGGTGGGGCTGGATGCACGGGGTGAACCAGCGGCAGGTCCTGGTGATCGATCCTCCCCACGCCCAGCTCCAGGCTCGCCATGCGCGCTGAGAGGTCATGGGACGGAGAGGCGAAGCGGTGAATCCGTCCCATGGCCGCCCTCACGAGCCGGGAGCGTTCGTCGATGACGGCCTCGAGGCGGTCCGAGGCCTTGGGCAGCGCCTCGCGTGCCCGGGCTCGCCAAGAGGATGGGAGACCGGAGAGCACGCGCCCAAGCACCGCGGTGCCGGGGTTCAGGGCGAGCTGCCCCGAGACGCACCACGCACAGCGGACCGGCGCCGGGCCGGGGCAGCGCTCGAGGGTGCGGTCCACCAGCTGCCCTCGGACACAGGGCAGCCAGTAGTCGTGCAGGGTCATCAGGGTGAGGGCGCCCAGCTCGGCGGCGACCCGGGGTAGGCCGAGGGAGAGGTGGGTGAGGTGATGGAAGTGGACGATCGTGGGCCGCTGCTGAACGATCCATGCACGGAACCGAGCCTCGACATCGGGGCGAACCACCGTCTCCCGGAACGTTCGAGGATCGGGGTGAGGCCCGATGACCTGCAGCCGCTGTGGGGTAGCCAACGCCGCATCGCCTGCGTTGAACACCGTGCTGTGGACCCCGTGTTCACGCAACCCATGGTGCAGCGCCTGGACGTAGAGTTCAACGCCGCCGATGCGCTCTGGCGGCCAGCCGTGGGCCACCTGCAGGACGCGGGGAGCCGGGGCCGGAGTGCTCACGCGGGGAAAAGATCCTCGGCCAGGTGGCCGCCGGCGATGGAGTGGAGTTCTTCGCCGTAGGTATTGGAGACCGAGGCGACCTGTTCTATGGCTGTGCGGAAGGTGGCGGACGCGAGACCTTCACCCGGAAGGGTGGTCGTGAAGCTCAGGATGTCGTCCTCGAAGATCAGGAACGATCCGAGCAGCACCTCGGTGTTGAGACGCAGCAGGCGGGTGACCAGGTCGAGGGTCGGACGAAAGTCCCGCAGTAGCGTGGTTGCCAGCCGGACCCAGCAGGCGTCGGATGCCTCGAACAGGCTCACCATCAACACGGTGTGGCCGTAGCGAAAGGCGTACATACGCTCGCCGTAGTGCTCTGGCGGCAGCCCCATGTCCACCAGGTAGCCGGTGATGGTGTCCTCGAGGCGCTCGAGATCCTGCTCGCTCACGGCTTGCTCCTGGGCATTGCTCGGATGGGGGGCCGGTTCATGGCCGAGAGGTATATCGCCTCCACCCTCCCAGCGTGCTCGGCGAGGGTCGGCGGTGGGCGCACGGACAGCGTGGCGGCGTCGGGGCCAGCGACGCGCCGCAGGCAGCGTTCCAGATCCTCGACATCCCCAGGCTCGTAGAGGTAGCCATCCACACCGTCCTGTATGAGCTCGGGGATGCCGCCGATGCGGGGGGCGACCACCGGGCAACCCGAGGCGCGCGCTTCGAGGCACACCAGGGGGGCGTTCTCGGGCCAGGTCGAGCCCATCACCAGGGCCGTTGCTCGGGCCAGCAGCGGTGGAACGCTCGCGGGCGCCAGCCGGCCTGCCAGGGGCCAGTCGAGGCTGCGGGCATAGCTCGGATCCGCTGCGTGATCCCCGTGCAGGATGAGGCCGGGCGAGGCTGCGGAGCCCCCGAAGGCGGCCCGATACGCCTGGACTACGATATGTACGCCTTTGTGGGGAAGGATGGACCCGAGGTAGAGCAGCGGGCCTCCGCCGATCCTCGGGTGGGTGGTCGCCACGCCTGAGGGCACTACCGTCACCGCTCCCAGGCCGTGGTGTTCGGCTTCACCCGCGAGGAAGGCCGATGGTGCCATGCGTCGATCCAGCGCGTTCCATGCCTCCGTGAGCGCGCGTCGCCGAGAGGTGGCGCCAGCGGCGCTGCCCGGTGCGGTGCGGTCACCCTGTAGCCGTGCCCTGAGGCCCGTGGGAAGGCGGCGCCAGTAGGCGTGCAGGCGGGTGGGCGAGACGAAGCGGGACACCGCGCCGGCGAGGCCCACAGCGGCGTGCTCCACGCGCCCTGGCAGGCAGGCATGGTGGGCGTAGCAGACGGAGCAGACCTCGGGGTCCGGAGTGGGGCAGGGGACCCCATCGAGCCGCAGCATGGTGCCCCCGGCAGGACACCAGGGCCAGTGATCGTGGAGGGTCCCCACAGCGGGAAGCTCGAAGCGCAGGCCCGATGAGAGGTAGGCGAGGTGCTGCACGTGGACGATGTCGGGCCGCACCCGCTCCAGCTCTCGCTGGACGATGTCCTCGATGATGATGTCCCGCTCGCGACCCAGAGGACGGAAGGGCAGGTTGTTGACCACCCGAGTGATCCCTGGTTCGTCCCGCAGCACCGAGTACTGGTCGAGCCCGGGGGCTCGGGTGGCGGCCAGGACGTGGCATCGCCAGCCACGCGCGCCGAGGCCTTCGACGATCCTGGCGGTGGCCAGTTCGGTGCCAGCGAGCTCCCTGGGAGGGAAGCCGTGCACGATCTGCAGGACGGTGGGCACGCCCCTCCTCGCCTTCTTGGTAGGCATGGCAGTATACATGGCAGGTCACCCACCGCGGCACACCCATGTCCTCCAGTCGGCAAACTCCCCGCTACGCCACGAGCGCAGGCCTCCAGGCGCGGCCCTGCGTCCTGGTTGTGGACGACGAAGAGGGCCTGCGCCACATGCTGCGCCTTATTCTCGAGCGAGCCGGCTACGAGGTCGAGACCGCCAGCGATGGGGAGCACGCCCTGGCGCAGCTGGAACTGCGGCCCGACATCTGGGTCGTCCTCTGCGACCTCCGCATGCCTCGCTTGGATGGGCTGGGGTTCCTCGAACGGGCCCGGGATCGCTACCCCGAGGCGCTGTTCATCATGATGAGCGCCTACGGCACCACCGACACCGCCATCGAGGCCGTCAAGCGGGGAGCCTACGACTTCGTCAGCAAGCCGTTTCGACCCGACGAGATCGTGATCACGCTGCGCAAGCTAGAAGAGCGCGAGCGGCTCTCCCGAGAAAACCTCGCTCTGCGTCAGGAAGTGGCGCGTCACAACCACAGCCTCATCGGTGGTGACCAGGGCCTGCGCGAGGTGGTCGAGGTGGCCTCCAAGGTGGCGTCGTCCCCCGCCACTCTGCTGATCACCGGCGAGAGTGGCACCGGCAAGGAGGTCCTCGCCAAGGCTATCCACGCTTGGTCTCCGCGCTCGGACCAGCGCTTCGTCGCGGTGAACTGCGGCGCGATCCCCGGTGCTCTGCTCGAGAGTGAGCTGTTCGGCCACGAGCGAGGCTCCTTCACCGGGGCCGTCAAGCGGCACCTCGGCCTCTTCGAGCAGGCCCACGAAGGCACCCTCCTGCTCGATGAAGTGGGTGAGATCCCGCTGACCCTGCAGGTCAAGCTGCTGCGGGCCCTCGAAGACCGTCGCGTCCGCAGGGTAGGGGGGACCAGGGATGTCCCAGTGGACGTCCGCATCCTCGCTGCCACCTCACGGGATCTTCCCGTTCTGGTGGAACAGGGCCGCTTTCGAGAGGATCTCTTCTACCGCTTGAACGTGGTGCGGGTCCACATCCCGCCGCTGCGGGAACGTCCCGAGGACGTCCCGCTGCTGGTGGACCACTTCCTGGAACGACACGCCAAACGCATGGGACGTCGCCGGCCCGCCATCAGCGCTCAGGCCCTGGCCGCCCTCGAGGGCTGCCCCTGGCCCGGCAATGTGCGCCAACTCGAGAACGCCTGTGAGCGCGCTGTGCTGCTGGCCGATGGCGCCACCATCCGGATCTCGGATCTGCCCCCGGAGCTGCTCGAGCCCGGCGTGAGCCCCGGGTCTCCGGGGCGGGCCGAAGACGCCGACGGTGAGGACCTCTCCGTCAAGCGACGCCTGGCGGCCCTCGAACGTGTCCTCATCCAGCGTGCTCTGGAGCGCACGGCGGGCAACCGCACCCAGGCCGCCAAGATCCTCGACATCTCCTACAAGGCTCTGGTCTACAAGATCCGGGACTACGGGCTTGATAGCTGATGCTCTCCCTGCGTGCGCTCCTGCTGGGAACGACCCTGCTGCTGTGCGCCTGCGGCACGGATTGGTACCTGGACCGTGGCGAGACCGCCCTGCAGCGGATGGAGTTGGTGGACGCCGAGCGTTCATTCCGCTCCGCGCTCGCCCGAGAACCCCAGCGGGCAGAGGCCTTGTACGGCCTGGGCTGGACCTACCACCTGGCGGGGCACCAGGACGAGGCTCGCGAAACCTTCGAGCGCTGCACTCAGGTGGCGCCAGAGAGCGCCCTGGGCTTCAAGGGGCTCGGTTCCATTGCCTTGGCCGAAGGCAACCTGGATGTCGCCGAAGCCCGCTTCGAGCAGGCCCTGCAGCGGGCGCCCAACGACCCGTCGGTGCGCAACAGCGTCGCATTGCTCCTGATCCGAGCGGAACGCTACGACGAGGCCCTCGAGGTCTACGGCGCTCTGCTCGCCGAGCAGCCTCACCAGCCCGAGTTGACCCTGGGGCTGGCGGAGGCGCTACTGCGGCTGGAACGCGCCGAGGAAGCCCTGGATGCCGTGGACCAAGCCCTGGTGGACGGCGTACGAAACCCCAGGCATGGCACCTTGCTCCACACCCTGAGGGCGAGGATCCTCCACGCCCACACCACGGGGCGGCTCGACGAGCAGCGCTGTGGCGAGACGGCGCCGCCGTTGCTGGCATGGCTCGACGAGGCCGACCGGGCCCTGGACAGGGCCGAGGCCCTGGATCTGGGGTTCGAAAACCTGGCTGGGGTGCGGCGGGAGGTACATTTGCGCCGCAAGCTGGTGCTCCGGGCCTGCCCTCGGGACCGACCGGCGACGGTGACCAACTAGGAACTTTGTTCCTATTGACTAGGAAAGAGTTGCCTACCACCGGGTGAGAATGCGCTTGGTTGCGTGGCGGATGCTATGGTACGAATCTTGCAATAACGATAGCGTACCCGTACATGCGCGCATGAGCATCGCTCTTCCATGATCCCGAAACACCACAACACGAAACACCATGCCATCTCTGGCGCGGGCTTCACCTTGGTGGAGCTGCTGCTGGTGCTCTCCATCATCGGGATCATCTCCGCGGTGGCGTGGGGCAGTCTTCGGGATCAGATGCCTCGCTATCGGCTGGTGCGCGCAGCCAGCGAGCTCGCCGAAGACGTCGCTCATCTGCGGATGCTGGCCATCACCTCCAACCTCGAGACCCGCTTCTTGGTGGAGCAGCTCGACGACGACCTCACCGACCCGGGCAGCTGGGCGGGGGCGTGGAGGCTGCAGGCCGGCAATGCGTCCGCCAACAGCGACAGCTGGGAAGACCTGCCCATCGATGCGGTGAAAGACGGCGTCGATGATCAGACCGGCGAAGGCCCCGTGGACATCGGTCCCGGCGGCAATCGTGAGTCCAGGGGCGTGGGCCTGGACCTCGAGCAGACCCTCGGTGGGCCATCGTACGGCAACGGCAACTCGGTGGTGTTCACCCCGCGTGGGTGGGTGGCCAACCCGGCCGAGGACTTCGACAGCAACGGCTACATCACCTTCCGCCTCGTGAACAAGCGAGCCCTCTACAAGGGCCTCGACGAGGTTGTTCACGTTCGCATCGCCCGGTCTGGCTACGTCAGGCTGGAGACCATGGCAGGCACCGAGCTCGAGGACGAGTCGGTCGGCACCGCGCGGAGTAGCACCTATGGAACTTGAACACCGCCGGGCGCGTATCCGCCGCCGTGGCGGCTTCACCTTGGTCGAGGTCCTGATCGCCACGGCCCTGCTCGGATTTTCGTTGATCGTGATGTTCGGCTTCCATGCCCAGGCAGCACGGTCCAACCAGCAGGCTCGCAAGATTACGGCGTGCACCTACCTGGCCCAGGCGCAGATCGAGCAACTCCTGGCCCTCAGCTGGTCCGAGACCAGCCGGCCCACGGAGCTCAGCGCCCCCTTGGGTGACGCCACCACCTCGGCTGACGCCTACGTCGATCTCTCTCATCCTGGCACCATCGCCGAAGTGAACGCCGCCAACACCACCGACCCCGCCCTGGGAAACCCCGTCTATCGGGTGTCCTGGTCGGTGGAAGAGATGGACAGCTCGCCGGCCACCTGGCTGAGGATTCGCGTGCGCTGCACCTTCTACGATCAGCGCTTCGCAACCAGCCGTGGCACCACGATCTCCTCTTATCGGTACAGGGACGACTGATGCCCGCAAAGCTCCATCGTTCGATCCGCGGGCATCGTGCCGGTTTCACCATGGTCGAGATGGCCATCGCCATCACGCTTGCGAGCCTCATCGTGGCCGGTCTGTACCAGCTCTTCATCGTCCAGTCTCGGCAGCTGCAGTTTCTCGACATGCAGACCGAGATGAACCAGAACCTCCGCTTTGCAGCCGACGTGGTCACGCGCACGGTGCGGCAGGGAGGCCTGGGCACCGCGGATGGGGTCACCGGCGTGCTGGGGACATCCGGCGCTTCCACCACCCTCGACCCCATCCTGGGACACAACAACGCGCTGAGTACCGGCAGCGACGCCATCACGGTGGTGCACCAGGACCCGTCGCTAACGATGAACACATCGTCCATGTACGTGTACCCGGGCGACACCTCGCAGATCAGCTTCGATCTCACCATGCACGACTACCGCGCCAAGATCGGTAGCTACAACTCCGGGGAATTTCTGCTGTGCTCGGACTTCGCCAACCCGGTGGGCATGGCTTCCTACATGTGGCAGATCTCCGGTGTCTCCACCGCGGGCGACGAGGGCGTCATCAGCGTCCACTCGAACTCCACCTACGCCGACTACAACGACATCATGCCGTCGACGCAGAACCTGCCCCCGGTGATGACCTGCTCGAAGGGCGAAGTGGTCACGTTCTACATCGACGATGAAGACGGCGATGGGATGGGACCTGGCTCCGCTGGTCACCCAGTGCTGATGATGGATCTCGACTTCGACTGGCCCGAGGACGACGACGTGCCCTTGGTGGATGACATCGAGGACCTGCAGTTCGCCTATTGCCTCGAAGACACCGAGGGTCTTCATCCCTGCACCAGCCCCCTCGAGTGGAACAGCACCCTGGCCACCAGCGAGTGGCCCTGGATGGTCCGTGTCAACATCCTGGCACGCAGCCGCCGTGAGGAAGCCATCGGCCGGTACGAGTCCACGCGGCCGGGCCTCGAGGACAACTCGGGCTCCACCACCACCGATGGCTACTACCGCCAGGTGCTCACCACCGAAGTCGCCCTGCGCAACATGCGCGTCTACTCGAACCTGTTCCACAACTAGCCCGGAGCCAAGACCATGAACGTCAGCGGCACCAGCATCACCTGGGGGCGTAGAGGGCAGCGGGGCTACGTGCTTCTGGTGGCCCTGATCCTGATGGCCATTCTCACGGTCATCGGAGCCACCTCGCTGTCGGTCGCCGGCGTCGATCAGCGCATCGCCGCTCACAACCGCAAGCACATGATGATCGTCAACTCCGCGGACGCGGGCACCGTGCACGCTCGCTACGAGCTGGGCCTCGCCGATCCCGAGGCCGAGTGGAACGACAGCGCAGACACCGCGGCATGGATCGAGCTCTCCGATGGCGAGTCCATGTTCGCTGGCATCTCCTACACCCACAACCTGGGCGTCTACCGGGTCGAGGCCATCTACGAGCGCTGCTCGAATCCTCCTCCGGGCTACTCCACGGAAGAGGGGAGCCAGAAGTTCCGCTCCGACTACTGGCGCATGGAGTCCACCGCGACCATGCGCGATCTGGCCTATCAGAACGTGAACGAAACCACCGCGACCGTGGTGTCCACCATCCGAAAGGTGGCACGCGGCTCCTGCAAGAACTGATGGGCGGGAGCCAGGAGGTACCATGAACGCTTCGACCACACGCAGCCACGCCAGGGGCGCCGGCGCACAGGCGCGCGCTGCTGCGCTGCTCGCCGTGCTGCTCGCTCCTGCGCTGGCCACCGCGGGGTCGTCCTCGAGCGGCGAGGAATACCTCTCAGTGGCCGAGGCGGTCGAGCCCAACGTGATGTTCGTCATCGACCTCTCCAATCTCGGTGACGATCCCTGTCCGGTGTCGGACGAGTGCTTCGTCGACGACGCGGAGACCATCCCTTGTCCTGGCTCTGCGGACCTCTGCATCGACGAGATCGTCGATGCCGTTGGCCAGGTCACCCAGCACTACGACTGGGCTCGCTACGGGGTTGTAGGCACGACCGATTCCTCATCTGACGACAGCTTTTTCCCCATCGCGCCCCTCGGCTCGTCCCACACCGACATCAACAACGCGCTGTCCACGGTCACCACCCTCGGCGTGGACACCCGCAACCTGGGCGAGGTGCTCTCCGAGCTCGCCGACTCCTACTTCACCAACACCACCGCCGACGACGGCGTGGACGACGATGGTGACGGGATCGACGCGGACTGGGACGAGGCTCCCATCCAGTACTACTGCCAGGAAAACCACGTCATCTACATCACCATCGATCGTTCCGAGGATGACGAAGACCCCGACTCTTCGTACCTGGACAGCTCCATCTCTCCTGACATCATGTGCGATCAGGACGAAGTGGTGACCACCGGCGACGAAGAGTGCTTGTTCGATAATGTCGCCAGCGCTGTGTACGACGCCGACCTGCGCGCCGATCTCGATGACACCCAGAACATCATCACCCATGTGGTGGCGGTGGGCATCAACGAGGACACCGTCGCCAACTACCTGTTCGGCAACGCCATCGATCATACCGATGGAGAAGGCATCTTCACCATCGCCCAGAGCTCGGACCAGCTGCTGGGTTCCATCCTCACCATCATGGCCGACATCCGCTCCGGCTTCCACAGCCGCTCCACCCCGGTGCTGACCTCCGACGGCGAGTACCTCATCTACTCGTTCTACGAGCTGGACGGCTCCAACGCGCTGGCCGAAGGTCACGTCCGGGCCTACACCATCCAGACCGATCCCAGCGACCCCGACTACGGCCAGGTCGAGTACCTCAGTGGTGACCCCTACGACAGCTACGGCGGTGCCTACTGGGATGCTGGCACCCTGCTGCAGAGTCGCCCCGTCTTCCAGAGCGACGACCAGGACGCCGACATGGACGGCGATGGCCTGCGCGATCTCTTTACGTTTGTGGACGAGCTGGCCAGCAACGCCACTTCTTATGGCAGCATCGCCCGCAGCCAGCGCCGCATGGACTTCGACGTCACGCTCGTGGACGAGGTGGCTCGGGTCGAGTCCACCCACCTGCCGTTCTTCTTGAATGACGCGGACGACGACAGCGACGGAATCCCGGACGACACCATCTACGACCTCAACACCGACGGTGCGGTGGACTACCAGGACGTCCAGTCCCTCGTGGACTTCGCCCGTGGTTATCACCTGTCCACTTTCCGCTACCTGGACGACACCCGCGGGTACTGGAAGCTCGGCGACTCGCCCCACTCCACCCCCGCGGTGGTCGAGCCCCGCAACGACACCTTCTCGGTCGACCCCACCTACCGCACCTTCCTGGCCGCACTCGATGGTGATTCCAGCGTGCCGTCGATGGTCTACATCGCCGCGAACGACGGAATGCTCCACGCGTTCTACCTAGAGGACGACGCACGCACGATCCACACCGAGCAGGGCGAGGAAGCTTGGGCCTGGATCCCATCCTTCCTGCTGTACTGGGACCATGAGAGCATGCACGGCATCACCTGGCCCGGCCGGTTGATGGACCAGATGCTCTACGGCCGCACCTTCCTCATGGACGGCACGCCCGTGGTCGAAGACGTCTGGCTCGACCACAACGGCGACGGCATGCGTCAGTGCGACGACGCCGCCATCTCCTCTGCTTCCGACCTCTCCGACCACTGCGAGTGGCACCGGGTGCTGGTGGTGCAGCAAGGCAAGGGTGGTCCCGTGACCCTCGCCCTGGACATCACCGACCCCCTCGAGCCCCTCTATCTCTGGGAGCAGGTCGACCTGTGGGACCCGACCGCCCAAGGCTACGGTGTCGGTCGCCCGGTCATCGCCAAGGTCTACGATGATCGCGATGCCGCCGAGATCACCTTTCGCTGGGTGGCCATCTGGGGTTCCGGTCGTGCGGTCACCTCGGGCTCGAGCCTGGGGTACTTCCAGTCGGTCGAAGCCAACCTCTACATGTGGGCGCTCGGCGACGACTACCTCAACAGCTTCGACGCCGCGGGCCTGTCGTGGGACAACACCACCTGGGACAACTCGATGGGCCACCGCCTCGACCTCGGCGGTAACAACGGCCATCCCGAGAACTGGCACTCCAGGATGAAGGACCTATGGGACGGCGACGGCTTCGAGGACCTGGACGAGCACTACGAGCACGCCTACATCGCGGCTACCCCGGCGGTGGTCGACATCGACAACGATGGCGACTCCGACGTGATCTACTTCCCGGTCACCACCACCTATGGCAGCCGCGACGACGACACCCCCAGTCCCCGTCCCTGGCGCTCTGTGGACAGTCAGGTCTCCGGTCGCGACTACACCGACCCCGGCGACACCTGGATCTGGAAGGCCATGATCGATCTGGGCAACGGCACCGATGAAGAGGATCTGGACATCCAGTGGTGCCCCTACGAGTTCTTCGATCCCAAGGACGCGGCGGTCACCGGCCTGTCGGAACGCCCTCCGGTCTACTACGCCATCACCACCTCCTGGATGTACGACGGCTCCCTGGGCCTGTACTGGGGCACCGGCTCTCCCTACGAGCGCTACACCACCGACCCCGGCTACTTCTTCGCCGTCAAGGACCTCACCCCTGGAGTCTGCAGCTCTGCGGTGGGCATCGACTGCGACGGTGAGGTGGGTCTCTTCGAGCTGGGCGCTGGTGAAGGCCTCACCGCCGATCCCCTCGTTTACGCGGGCATCGTGTTCTTCAGTACCTACCAGCCCAACACCTCGGACATGTGCGAAACGGGCACCGGCCGCGTCTACGGTATCTCCTACGAGGACTGCAGCCCGGCCCTGGGCGATATCGACGGCGACGGCATCGACGACTACTCCACCGAGGTCGACGGCTACCCCTCCCAGGTGGCTATCAGCGACCAGGGCACCGTGTTCATCGGCAAATCGACCTACGACGACGAGACCGGCGGCGTTGTCACCCTGAGCCTCGGGACCGACCCACTCCAGGGCACTCAGACCGTCAGCTGGATGGAGATCTTCTAGCGGCCAGCGCGGCGCGCGAAGGCCAGAGAGGGGGGCGACCCCCGGCTAGAGCGCGAACTCGGTGCACCAGTCGCTGTAGCCGTCGATGGAGCCGCCCATGTAGGTGGACTCCACGCCGTAGCTGTGACCCAGGGCCCAGGCCTTGGCGAGGCTCCACTCGGACATCGTGATGGTGTGGCCTTGTTCGTGCTTGCAGCGCCAGGTGTAGTAGGCGTCTTCTACGAGGTGGGTCTCGAGGTTGTCGGTGGCAGCCTGGAAGTCCACCATGACAAAGCCGGAGGGCCAGCCGTCCTCGTCGCCACCGGAGAACAACAGCGCGGGAATGTCGGTGTTGGCGGGGGGCCCGTACACGGCGATGGGCTCGTCCGACGCTATGGAGAACTCGATGTCCGATCCGCCGGACATCTCCACCATCGCGGCGAGGGTGTCACCCCGCTCCCGGGCCAGCACGGTGGTGAAGAGCGCGCCGCCGGAGAACCCCAGCGCGCTGAAGCGGCGGACGTCCACGGTCAACTCCTGCGCCACGCATGTGCGGAGGTCGTCGTACAGCACCAGGTCGAGCTCGTCTTCGTCCATCACCTGCCACATATAGAAGGTGAAGCCGAACTCGGTCATGGTGCGGGACTGGGGCAGCACGAAGATGGCGCCTTGGGAGTTGGCCTCGGACTGCAGGTTCAGCGCGTCTGCGTGGTACGAGGTCGGCTCGACACTGGTGTCCAGCAGGCCGTGGAAGAAGAACACCACCGGCATGTCTTCGGTGGGGGTCTCGGGGATCACGACGGTGACGGTGCGTTCGCTCCCGGAGGACAGGAAGCTGCTGGTGCTCGAGGCGCTGAGGTCCGGGCACACACCGCTGCTGAGGGTCGCCAACTCCGCGGGGGCCGGGAGGGTGTCCGGAGAGCCTGTCTCGCCTGTCTCGGTGCCGGGGTTGGTGTCGTCCGAAGTGGGCGGGCAGGCGGTGAGAATCAGGAAGGCCAGCGGTGTGATGCGCATCGTGAACTCCAGGGGTGATCGACTCTTCAATACCCGACAACCTGGCGGCTGGCGAGCCCCTCGATACGAAGACACGCCGAGCGCGCCGCTAAGGGCTGATGTTCAGGCGTGGGTCGCTCTTTTCGACCTCGATGAGACGCTGGATTTCCTGAAGGTTGATCAAGGCCGCCTGGTTTCCGTTGTCGGCTGCCAGCACGGCTTGGAGGGCGTCTTGCGCTTGCTCGTAGTCCCCCCAAAGGGCGTAGATGTGCGCCAGCCCCGCGCGTGCGGGGTAGAACTCGCTGTCCAGGATCACCGCCTGACGGAAGGCGCGCTCGGCGGGAACCAGACGGTCCAGGTCGAAGTGGCAGCGTCCCAGCAGGGTGTAGTGGTAGGCGCTGGGTTCGATGCGTACGGCCATCTCGGCGTGGGCTTGGGCGACGCTGGGCCGACCTTGCGCCAGGAAGAGCTCGGCGAGCGCCGCTTGGGGTTGGGCCTGATCAGGTTCTGCGAGGGCGGCGGCTTTGCGCAGCACGGGCTCGGCATCGTCTAAACGCTCGAAGCGCAGCAGCGCGACGCCCAGCACCTGATGGGCTGCGACCTCACGGGGGTGGAGTTCGGTGACTCGCACCAGCGTGGCTTCGGCTTCGGCCTCACGGCCTTCCAAGATCTGGATCCTCGCGAGCCCGAAGAGCGCCTGGAGGTGGTCGGAGCGATCTTCGATGACGCTGCGGTAGAGCTTCTCCGCGCGGCGGTTGTCGCCCCGAGCCTCGTGGACCATGGCCTCGAGCTGGCGGGCCTCGATGGCGGCAGGGTGGAGCATTCGTGCCAAGGTGAGCTCGTTGATGGCCTGCTGCCAGCCGCGGTGCTGGACGCCTCCGCGCCTCGCCTGGTTCATGTGCTCGCGTGCGCGCGCGAGATGAGGGGCCACCAGCGTGTCGAGCTCCCGGGTGCCGTTCGTGCTGGCCTGCAGCGCCTTGGCGCGCTCGAAGAGGCTCTCCATATTTCCCGAGTTCGTGTCTCCCAGCAGGGCCAGGAACTGGCGCACCGCCTCGAAACGACGCTCGAGGGAGGCGAGGTCGGCGGATGCGACGTCGATATCCCAAACCTCTGCGGGTGCGCCGACGTGGTCGGAGAGGGAAGCCAGGGGTAGCTCGAGTCCATGGTGGATGGTCGCCGGTAAGCCGTAGGGCGCCCAGCGGGCCCCCGATGAAGCCGTCTCGGCGGCCCAGGCTGCCAGTGAGCTGGCGGGCAGGACGCAGCGGTCGGCGAGGTCCAGGGCGTCGGTGAAGCCCAGGGTTCCCAGGGCGGCCGAGGATGTCTCGAAGCGGCTGCGGAGCTGGGAAAGGGAAGGGAGGCGGTCGTCCACTGGACCGATGAGCAGGAGGTGATCGGCCCCCGCCGGGGGCAGGCACCCCGCTCCGGCGGGGAAGGTGTCCGCGAAGTCGCTGACCAAGCTGCGCAGCTCGTCGGCGGGCAGGCGGTCGGTGGCCAGCAGCGCGACATACACGCCGCCGGGCCGCAGGCGCCGCCGGGCCAACTTCATGGAGCTTCCGTCGAGGGGTACGCTTCCGCTGTCCGCCCAGGGGCGCAGCTGTATCTGCACGATGGCATCCATCGGCCCACTGTGGCGGAGGAGCCAGTAGCCGGGGATGGGCCGTAGCTGAATCTCTGGGGCGAGCAGCGCTCGGCGTACGTCGTCGTTCACCGACGCCACGGCCCGCATGAGCTCGGGCTGGGCCACCGCAGTCTCGATGGTGTCAGGAGCGTGGGACAGCAGCGCGATGCTCGCCCATCCCAGCTCGTCTCCGAGCACCAGAAAGCGCGAGGGCTCGCCCGCGAGTAGCGCGGGGAGGTGCCCAGCGAGGCGCACAGCAGCGGGGTTGCGCCCCTGGAACCAGATGGGGAAGCCGTCAATATCGGCGACCAGTGCGTCCTCGACCCGTCGCAGCCCAATGGTGCCCTCGGGACCCCACGCCGCCAGCTCCCAGTCCGAGCGGGAGAGCCCCGAGACGTGGCGCCTGATGGTGAGATCGTCGGATAGGGCGCTGGTCCAGCCTGAGCACAGGGGGGTGACCTGCACCGGCGGCACCTGCCACCAGGCCACGCAGACGACCACGGCGCCGGTCAGCCCGGCGAGTCTGCGCATGGGGTGCTGGGCCACCAGCAGGACCAGCGCACCACCCAACACGGCGCAGAGGGGGAGCAGTGCGCTTCCGATGATTCCGCCCTGGGTGCCCAGGACCACGCCGGCGCCGGCGGATAGAGAGAGGCTCCACAGGGCCACCGGCCCCTGGGACCGGGACGGTGTGGAGAGACCGAGGAAGAAGCACAGCACCGCGCCGGGGGTGGCCAAGAGTCCGGGCAACAGCAGTGTGGGATCGTGGTTCAGCAGCAGGGCAGGAAGGCGCGGGGCGAGCCAGGGCGCCAGCACGGGGAGCATCGCCATGCCCAGCAGGATGGCAACGGCGGCCAGCAGCGGCTCGAGGCCGAAACGACGTTCGCGGAGGCGCCCGACGGCCCAGCCCAGGACGAAACCCAGCACCGCGCACACCGCAGCAAGCCAGAAGCCCAGGGGGGTGGGATCGAGCCACGCACGCAGTGCGCTCCACTGGAAGGTCAGGCTCCACGCTCCGAGTACCGCGAGCACCACGAACGCCAATGTGGTGCCGGGGTGAGAGCGCTCGGGTTCGGACGTCGTCGAGTCCGCGGCCGCTGGCTGGGGGCGCAGTGTCGCCGCCGTCGCCAGGAGGGGGATCGCCAGGACCAGCCACGCCGGCGACACGAAGCCCACCACGGCGCCCACCGCACCCAGTAGCAGACCGCCCGGCGTGGCCCGGGCCAGCGACGGCCGAGCCACGAGCACCGCGGCGCAGGCGAACAACCAGCAGACCAGAAAGAGCAGCAGGCTCTGGCCGGGGGAGAGATGTGCCCCCCTGCCCAGCGCGCCGATCCCGTCGGCGACCAGGGACGGTGCGGCGATGGCGGCCGAACCCAGCACGCAGAGGACGAGGCGCGTCGGTGCTGGGATGCGATGGGCTCCGTGCTGCACCATCGCCAGCGCCAGCAAGGGCAGGGCGATGCCCCATGTCAGCGCGCCCGGGTCTGCGCCCACGGTCCTCACGATGCCCGTGGAAGAGAATCCGACCAGCAGACCCACCACGACGGCCGTGGCGCCGGGGCCGTCCAGTCGGAGGCTCGCTCCGGCACGGGACGGATCGGGCGCACTCCTCGGTGGTCTGTCGCTCATGGAGGTTTCCTCTGTGGAGGCGTTGACCAGTCGGTGGGGTTCCGGGTAGATCCCGTGGCCGTTAGCCTCGAACGAGGCCAGGCAGCGGATTCTCTCTATCCGTCGCATGACTTCCCGACAGGCTTCCAGAACACCACTCACGCTGAATACGACTTTACCGGTCAACCCTTTCGATAGTTATTTTCGGTATACTCTGCAGACTGCGCGTGGCTGCGAAGCGTTTTCCTGCTCGTCGCCGCGGCCAGAGAAACGCACACGCCCCCCTGGAATTCTCCCGAAATGGCCTTTCTCTCTCGACAAAAGAACGCCATCGGACTGGACATCGGCTCCAGCTCGGTCAAGGTGCTCGAGCTCGAACAGACCAAGTCGGGCACCTACCGTCTCCTGCATTTTGGCATGACGCGCCTCCCTCCTGAGGCTATCGTCGATGGTGCCGTGATGAATACAGCGGCGGTGGTCGATGCCATTCGCGAACTGTTGAGCCGCGAAAAGATCAAGAGCCGCGACGTCGTGGTCTCGGTCGCTGGTCACTCGGTGATCATCAAGCGCATCAACCTGCCGGTCATGACTCCCGAAGAACTCGACGAGTCCATCCAGTGGGAAGCCGAGCAGTACATCCCCTTCGACGTCAATGACGTGAACATCGATGTCCAGATCCTCGATGCCACGGGCGACGAAGCCGGTCAGATGGAAGTCTTGCTCGTCGCGGCGCGCAAAGAGCTGGTCAACGAGTACGTGTCCATCATCCACGAAGCGGGCTTGGTCTCGTCTGTCGTGGACGTGGATGCCTTCGCGGTCGCGAACTCGTTCGAGCTCAACTACAAGCAGCCTCTGGGCACCATCGCCCTGATCAACGTCGGGGCCAGCACCACCAACATTATCGTGCTTCGCGAAGGCGCCACCGCGTTCACCCGTGACATCAGCATGGGTGGGCGGCAGGTGACCGAGGAGATCCAGCGCGCGCTGAACATCTCCTTCGAAGAGGCCGAGTCCATGAAGGTCGGCCGCGATGACCGCGACGCCTCCGCGGTGGTCCCCGAAGAGGTAGAGCGCGTCATCCGCGGCGTCGGCGACTCCATCGCCACGGAGATCCACCGCTCCCTCGACTTCTACCTGTCCACCGCAACGGGCGACGGGCTGTCACGCATTTACTTGTCCGGAGGCGGCGCCTTGACTCCGGGCCTCGGCTCGGCACTATCCAAGGTCACGGGTACCCCCATCGAGACCATCGACCCCTTCCGCAACATCGAGATCGATGAGCGCAGCTTCAACCCCCGCTTCCTGCAGGACGCGGCCTCACAGGCTGCGGTGGTGGTCGGACTGGCGCTTCGGAGGCCGGGCGACAGATGATTCGCATCAACCTACTCCCCGTCCGCACGAGTCGCAGGCTCGAAGCCGTCAAGCAGGAACTGATCCTGGGTGGCATCGGCATCGGCCTGCTGGTGATCCTCTGCGGTGTGGTGTTCATGTTCCAGTCGGCGCAGGCCAACGAACTGCGGCGCGGCAACGCTCGGCTTCAGGAAGATCTCGACAACCTTCGGCTCATCGTGGCCCGGGTCGACGAAGTCGAAAAGATCAACGACGAGCTTCGTCGCAAGCTCTCGGTCATCGGCAACCTACAGGCGAGCAAGACGGGCCCTGTGCACATGCTCGACGAGCTCTCCGCGGCGACCCCCGAGAAGCTCTACGTCACCATCCTCAACGAGGAATCCGGGCGCCTGCGGCTAGCCGGTAATGCAGCATCCAACGAAGTCATCTCTCAGTTTCTCATCAATCTGGAGAAGACGAACTGGTTCGAAGACGTCTACCTGATCTCCATCGATCAGGTTCAGGTCAACGAATACGATCTCAAGAACTTCGAGGTCTCTGCTCGTGTCGTTGTTCCTTCCATTGCGAAGGACGAAGCGGCCGAGCAAGAGAAGCCCAAGTAGCACCGAGTCGGAGGCATCGTGGACATTCACGAACTTCTGGAGCGAATGGGCAAGCTCCCACGCACCCAACGTCTGGGCATCATTGTGTTGATGTACCTGGCACTGGCTGCGGTGTTCTGGTTCCTGCTCTATTCGCCCAAGCAGACGGCCATCCAAGTGCTCGAGAGCCAGCGCACGGAGCTCGAGTCCAAGAAATCCGTCGTCAAGCGGCGCGCAGAGGACAAGGAGGCCTTCGAGCGAGAGCTGGAGGATCTCACTCTGCAGCTCCGCCAGGCGCTGCGTCAGCTCCCCGACGACCGTGAAATCCCGGACCTCCTCTCTCGCATCAGCACCATCGCACGCCGCATCGGCCTCGAGATCCATCGCTTCCTCCCCCAGGACGAGATGGTCCACGAGTACCATGCGGAGGTACCCGTGGAGCTCGAGCTCCAGGGGAGCTACCACGAAGTGGCGATGTTCTTTGACCGCCTCTCGAAGCTAAGCCGGATCGTCTATGTGCAGGACATCGCCATGCAGACGCCGATCGAGACCAGCGGTAAGGTGATGGTCACGGTCAGTGGTCGGCTCACCACGTTCCGCTTCCTGTCCGAGGGCGAACGCGGTCCCGACAACGCGCCCAAGGAAGGCGGCCAGAGGCGCAAGCGGTGATGAACAGGATCATTCCCATGTCCAACCTGTACTGTCTGGCTGTCTTGCTCGGCGGGCTCACCATCGGCTGTGGCAACGACACGCCGGTGGCCGACCCCGGGGGTACTGCGGCTCTGGACCCAAGCGCGGCGGACGCCGCAGCCGCCAAGGCCGCCGAAGACGACGGCTCGGAGCCGGAATACGTCTACAACCCGATCGGCAAACGCGATCCCTTCCGCACGTTCATCGCCACGGCGGACGAAGAAGAGATCCGCTCCCCCACACCGCTGCAACGCTATGAGCTCGAACAGTACGAGCTCACAGGCATCGTGTGGGGCGTGGACCGACCGCGAGCTCTCGTGGAAGACCCCGAAGGTATGGGGCACGTCATCGAGCTCGGCACTTATGTAGGGAAGAAGTGGGGCAAGGTCACCCAGATCACCAGCAGTCAGCTAGTGGTCACTGAGGAGTACCTGACCCCCGACGGCGCACTCGTCGTCAATCCCATCGAGATCAAGCTGCAGTATCCCGAGGAGGATCTGCGATGAAGCACCTGCCCCACACGCTTGCTTTGGGCACCTTTTCCAGGAGGCAATCCAAGATGCTGAGGACTTCCTTCGAGGGAATGCTCACAGGCCTGGTCCTGTTGGGTGTCGCCTGGGGACCCATGGGTGATGCCTACGCCGAGGACTCGGCGCGCGTCACGCTCCAGACCGTTGACGTGGTTCCGGGCGACGAAACCATCGTGAACATTCACATGTCGTCTTCGGTCGAAGGGGCTGCGATCACCAGCTTCCTGCTGTCCGATCCCGAGCGGCTCGTGATCGAGATTCCCGACGGCCTGTCCATGTCCAACGAGCCCGTCGCCAAGGGCTTGGGCGATCTGGTGCAGCGGGTCGAGACCGAGCAGGTGCCCAATACGGGGCTGCTGCGTGTCACCCTGCACCTCGTTCGCTCCATCGACCACATGCTCGCCACCTCGGGCGACACCATCTCGGTGACGCTCTTCGAGCGCGAGGCGCCTACCGCCAGCTTCGACCGAGACCTGTCGGGACCCGAGCTGTCACCGAGCGCGCCCCCCACTGTCTCGTCCCTGGACTTCCAGAGTCTGGACGAAGCCAGCCGCGTGGTGATCGGCCTCAACGCCGAACTCGACTACACGATCAGCAAGCCCGAGAGCCGGCTCATCGTCGTCGACATTCCCGACGCCACCCTCGCCGCCAGCCTGGACCGTCCCTTGGATGCTTCGGCGTTCTTGAGCCCGGTCAGCATGGTCCGCGCCTACCGTACCCGTACGGGTACCCGTGTGGCCATCAACCTTCGCCGCAGCGTGGACTACGAAGTGAAGCGCGGGGCAGGGAACCTGCTCTACGTCGACGTCGAGGTTCCGCCAGACATGCGCCAGGACCGGCAGCTCGCCCGTCAGGGATTCACCGCGTCCGCGCCGTCCACTCCCCAATCGTCGGGTAGCGAGGGCCTCAGGAGTGCCTACCAGGAAGAGATCCTGATCTCCGATGGTGGACGCACCCACAACCCACAGAGCACCTTCGGCGACGGCGGTGGTTCCTTCGATCCCGCCTCCATGATCGGCATGGCGTCAGGGTTCATGTTCGATGAAGGTTCATCCACCAGCGTCCCGTACGCCGGACAGCGAATCAACCTCGACCTGGTCAACGCGGACATCCACTCGGTGTTCAGGCTGATCTCACACGTCTCCAAGCTCAACATCGTCTCTGGCGACGACGTGGGCGGTCGTGTGACCGTGCGCCTCGAGAACGTCCCTTGGGACCAGGCCTTCGCGGCCATCCTCCAGGCCAAGGGCCTGGGTTCCCAGCGCTTCGGCAACATCGTACGCATCGCGCCCATCGACACCATCAAGGCCGAGCAGCAGTCCAAGCTCGAGACCGAGCGGGCCATCCGCGAGCTCGAGCCGCTGCAGACCTACGTGGTGCCCCTCAACTACGCCACGGCTAGCAACATCGTGCCACAGATCGAGTCGGTCCTCTCGGATCGTGGCTCGGTTCAGAACGACGTTCGCACCAACCAGATCATCGTCCAGGACCGCGAGAAGTACATCGCGGCGGTGCGTGAGCTGGTCCGCCAGCTGGACACCCAGAACCCCCAGGTGATGATCGAGGCCCGCATCGTCGAAGCCACCAGCACCCACGTGCGGGGCCTTGGTGTGCAGTGGGGTTCGTCGGTGGATGCCAGCGCCAATACCGGTTTTGCTACCGGGGCGTTCTTCCCCAACAGCATCGGGATCTCTGGCGGTTTGGTATCTGGCAGTGCGGGCTCCGAGTCCGTGTTCTATTCGGCGACTCAGAGCAACGCCCTGTTGGTCGACCTCGCGTCTCCCAACGGCGAGATGGGTGCCTTGGCCATGAGCCTCGGCAGCATTCCCGGCCTGGTAGACCTCGATGCCCGTCTCGGCGCCATGGAGAGCGAAGGCTGGGGCAAGGTGGTTTCGTCACCGCGCATCATCACGATGGACAACCAGTCGGCGACTATCAGGCAGGGCGCGCAGATTCCCTACCTGGCCACCAGCGCTGGTGGCGCGAACGTCAAGTTCGTGCAGGCGGCCCTCGAGCTCACTGTGCAGCCTCACATCACGTCGGATGGTCGGATCTTCCTCACCATTGACATGACCAACAACCGCGCCGACTTCTCGCAGACCGTCATGGGCCAGCCGGCCATCCAGATCAAGGAAGCCTCCACAGGTGCGCTGGTCGAAGATGGCGACACCACGGTCATCGGCGGCGTCTACGCCTTCGAGACCGCCGAGAGCAACCAGCGGATCCCATTCCTCTCGAAGATCCCTTTGTTGGGGTACCTGTTCAAGTCTTCGGGGACCAACGTGACGCGCAACGAACTGCTCGTCTTCGTTACTCCGCACATCTTGTCCGCAAAGAGCAGTGAGCAGTAGGCTGCCTGTGCAGCCGCTGCCAGCGGATCCGAACATGACGCGGCACGAGGTCATCCAGGTCGAACTGGGCGAACGCGGCTACCCGATCCATGTGGTGGCCGGTGGGCTCGATGAGCTCGGTTCCACGCTCGCGCGTCAGGTGGACCCTGGGCGGGTGGTGTTGGTCACCAACCCGGTGGTAGCCGAGTTTCACCAGAAGCCCGCGGTGGACGCTCTCGAGCGTGCTGGCTTCGAAGTCGTGATCCTGCACATTCCCGACGGGGAGAGCCACAAACATCTGCAGACCTGGGCCGCCCTGGTGGAACAGCTTCTGAACGCTCGGATCGATCGACGCACGCTGGTGTTGGCGCTGGGGGGCGGTGTCACTGGGGATGTGGTGGGTTTCGCGGCAGCATCGGTGCTGCGGGGCGTGCCCTTCGTTCAGGTCCCAACCACCCTGCTGGCCATGGTCGATGCCTCTGTGGGCGGTAAGACCGGCTTCAACACCACCCACGGCAAGAACCTCGTGGGCGCGTTCTACCAGCCCCGTCTGGTGTACGCAGCCACGGATGTCCTGGATACCCTTCCTCAGGCCGAGTGGCGGTGCGGGCTCGGAGAAGCACTCAAGCACGGCGTTATCCGCGACATCGAGCTTGTGGACTGGATGGACGCCAACGCACAGGCGCTACGTTCGCGTGACCCCTCAGCCAGCTCTTGGCTCGTCCGGCGCTGCTGTGAGATCAAGTCCGAGGTGGTCGCGGCCGACGAGCGAGAGGCGGGCCTTCGGGCCATCCTCAACTTCGGCCACACCGCGGGACACGCCCTCGAAACCGCCCTCGGGCATGGCAGCTTGCGTCATGGCGAAGCCGTGGCCCTGGGCATGCTCGCGGAGACCCGACTCGCTGTGGAGCGAGGATGGTGCCGCGAGCCTGGAATGTTCTCCCGCCTCGAGCAGCTCTCGGAGCGGCTCGAGCTGCCCACCACACTACCCGCTGGTCCTCTCACCAAGCTCGGGTCGAGCTTCCGCGACAAGCTCGATCACGCGGTGAGGATGGACAAGAAGACGGTCCGTGGTAGACTCAACTTGGTCGTGCCCATCGGCATGGGCTCGGCCGAGTTGCATACCGCCACCGCTGATGATCTCGTCGCCCTCATGGATCTGACGGAATCCTGGGAGAAGTCATGATGAAGCTCGCCCCCTTGGGTCTCCTCCCCTTGGCCCTGTTCGCTTGCTCGCCGGGGCCGTGGTCCGCACCGGGTACCGCTGTGCTCTCCGATCTCGAGGATTTCCAGATTGTGCCGTCCTCGGCGCATGAAAATCAAGATGGAATCGGCACGCTCATCTTCGGAGACATCATGGTCTACGATGAGATGAGCGAGATGGCGTTGAACAACATCGAGGTTGAGATCCTCACGGCTTGGTCAGGCGTCTACGTTCTTCCCGAGAGCGCCATCAAGCTGGTTCAGTACCCCGAGGCTCCTGCGGATGTGATGAATGGAGACGCCACCACCGCCGACTACTGCGACATCGACCCGGTGGATGGCTACATCGATGGCGATGCCCCGGACTGGTGCTCGTGGTGGTGGGATACCGACACCGCGGCGTTCTACGAATTTGGTGGCGACTACGCCATGAGCACGGAAACCTACCAGCCCACCTACATGATCGGCTCCACCGACAGCCGTGGGATCTTGCGCTTCTACCTGTATGTCGACTCGATGCCCCACGACGCCGAAGGCGTGGACTTCGCCGGAGCCAGCATCTGGATCAGCATCGGTGTGGACGCGCTGAGTGTGGCCATCGAAGTGGACTCATAGCCACCGGGGCTGGACTCCACACCGACTCGGCATGAGGAGGATCGGTTGACGCCTGCCGCTCGGAGCATCCTGGTCCTGCATGGTCCCAACCTGGGTCTTCTGGGCACCAGGGAGCCAGACAAGTACGGCACGACAACCCTGGCCGACATCGACGCTTCGCTGGCTGTCTTGGCAGCCGAGCTCGGTGTTCGGGTCGAGTGTCATCAGTCCAACCACGAGGGCGGGCTTGTCGAGCTGATCCATCGAGCCCGCGGCGTGCACGACGGCCTCGTGGTCAACTTGGCTGCCTACACCCACACCTCGGTGGCTATCCGCGATGCACTGGCCGCGGTAGATCTGCCTTTCGTCGAGGTCCACCTGACCAACGTCCACGCGCGCGAGTCGTTTCGCCACCACAGCATGGTGGCCGCCTTGGCGCAGGGGATCGTGCAGGGCTTCGGCGCAGACAGCTACCTGCTCGGCTTGCGGGGAATGGTGAGATGGCTGAGACGCTGACCCCAAAGAACAAGCTTACTTCGCCCGAGACTCTGTCGAGTCTCATGGACCTCATGCAGGCCAGGGGAGTGATCGCCTTCAGGTTGCGCAGTGGCGATGAAGAGATCGAGATCCGCTGGCCCGAGGCAGCGGCGGCTCCGTCCCCTGATGGCTCGGCCGTCGCGACGGACGAGCCTGCGCCTGCGCCGTCCACGACCCTCCACGCGGTCACTTCGCCGTCGGTAGGCACCTACTTCTCCTCTCCGGAGCCCGGTAAGCCCGCTTTCGTGAAGCTTGGTCAGCGGGTGAGCGCGGGTGATGTGGTGTGCGTCGTGGAGTCGATGAAGCTCATGAACGAGATCGAGGCAGATGCCGATGGCGTGGTCGTTGAGCTGCCGGTTCCCAACGGTGGTTCGGTCAAGGCCGGTGAGGTCGTGTGTCTGCTCCGGCTCGACGACGATAGTTAGTAAGGAGGTGTCGAGGTCGCACCTCCAACAGTCCGAGCCTGTCGGCACTCCCGACCCTTGCTTGACCTGTCCGGCGCGGTAGTCCTCGAACCCCATGGAGGTATGACGTGGCAACACGGAACGAGCTCGAGCAGGAAGCCCTTCGCCACACCCAGCGCGGGAACTACTCGAAGGCTGCCAGGATCTATCATGCGATCCTGCGTCAGCAGCCCAGAGATCGGCGAGTGCGCCAGAAGCTCGGAGAGATCTACCTCAAGATGGGGCAGAAGAAAGAGGGCGCCAAGTACATGCGCGAGGTGGCCGGTCTGGCCCAGCGCGAGGGGCAGCACCGCGTAGCCATCGCCATCTACCGACAGCTCGCACAGTTGCTCGAAGACGACCTCGAGATCATCGGCGCGCTGGCCGACTGTTACCGCCAGAACAACCAGCTCCACGAAGCCAAGCAGATCTTCGAAAAGGCGCTCAACCTCGCAAAGGGCAGCCGGGCGTGGGAACAGGCGGTCGACTACGCCGTCGCTCTCACCAAGATGCAGCCTGGCGACATGGCGTTGAGGTTCACGTTGGCGGAGCTTCGGGAATCCTCCGGAGACATCGACGGCGCCCTGCAGGACTATGGCCTGATGGCTGCAGGCTTCGCCCGACGGGGTGAGATGGGTGAGGTCGCTCGTGTTGCAGAGGCTGCCTTGCGCCTCGGCGAAGGCGAACCGGATCCGGAGTTCTTGGCCATGGCCATCAAGGCCCGGGTTGCGACCGGCGACTTCGAGCGTGCACTCGAAAACGCCAAGCCGGTCATTGAAACCCTCGACGAACAGACCCCCGCGGTCATCGAGGCTCTCGGTACGGCGCTGATGAAGCGCGGCGAAGAAGCAAAGTCTCGCAGGCTGTTTCTCGACGTGGCCATCCGTTACCGCGACGCGGGTGACAGCGAAGGCCAGGCGCGAGCGCTGGGCCTGGCCCTCGAAGCTGGCTCGGACGATCCCAAGCTGCGCGAGGCGCTGTCGCAGGCCCGCGCCCGTGCTGAGAAGCTCAAGCGCAAGCTGACGGACGAGGCGGTGTTGGCGCCCGCGAGCGACGATGAACTCGTGGTCTGCACGAAGGCCGATGTTCAAGCGCTGTACGGCTTCCCAGAGCGCGCTGTGGCGACCCTCAAGGCCGCCGCCAAGCAGTTCCCCCGCAGCTACAGCATCGGCGCTCGACGGGTGGAGATCCTGCTCGAGATGGGCCACAAGGATGAAGCCTCGACTTTGCTCGAGCGCTTGGTCCGGTCAGCCGCGGGGAGCGCACGGTCGGTGCTGGCCTCACGCCTTCTCATCCTCGGCGGTCCCGATCTCATCGGAACAGAAGCGGACTCGAGTGTCCCTGCGGATGGCGGCGAAGAGCTCATCGACGATGACGGCGCCGAGCTGGATCTCATCGACGATGATGACGAGGACCTCATTGGCGATGAGGACGACGGCGAAGAAGAAGATCTCATCGATGACGACGACGAAGAGCTGCTCACCGATGACGACCTGTCGGATGACGCCGACCATGACGACGCACGAGAAGCCGACAGCCCCTTGGCGCGGGCCGAGGCGCTGGTGGCCGAGGGTGCGCTGGATGATGCCATCGATGCTTTCCAGGACGCCTTCCGCGAAGATCCGCTCAACGACGAGATCCTCATGCGCATCGCCGAGGTGCGTCGCTTGCAGCGTCAGCATCGGGAAGAAGCGGCTGCGCCGCCGCCTGCAGACGACGTGGGCGCAGAGCCCGAACCGGTCCAAGAGCCCGCAGAGCCTGACTTGGACGACGACCTCGGGGATCTGGGGTTCGACACCCCCAGCGTGTCCCAGGCCAGTGGCTCTGGGCTCGACCCCATCGCGGGCCTGGGAGGGAAGTCCGCCGGGCCAGCGACCGGTGGATCAGCAGGACGCTGGAAGGAGCTGCTGGGCGGCGGGAAGAACGAGCCCAGCCCTGAGCTTGCAGCGGCGACATCCGAAGAACCCGAGCTGGTGGATGTCGAGACGGTAGACGTGCAGACCGCTTGGGCTCTGGTTGCGGTGGGTCGCCACCAGCAGGCCCTCGATCAGGCCAGAGGCTTCACGGGTCTGGTGGGCCGCTGGCTCGAGGCGCGCTGTCTGGTAGGTCTGGGCCAGAAGAAGCAGGCGCTCCCGGTGCTGAGGGATGCCCTCGAAGAGGCGGATGAGGACGATCCCGTCTACCCAGAGGCTCTCCACTTGTTGGCGAAGCTCCAGTCTTGGAAGGGGCGCAATCGAGCGGCGCTGCGGATCGCACGCGAGCTCGAGGCAGACTTTTCCAGCTATCGGCCTGCCGAGGTCAAGGCCATGGTGCGCGGCCTGGAGCTGCTGCGCTGATACGGCGCGGGGTGTAGCCAGGACAGCCTGAGCTGGACGCTAAAAGGCCCCGTCGGCGGGGCCGACAGGGCCTGTCTGCACGACGGTTCGAGATCAGTCTTGCGGAGCTGTCTCGACCGATGTGGGCTCGGCGACGGGAGCGACCACCGGCTCTACGACCGGGGCTTCGGCGGCTTCGGGTTCGGAAAGCTCGTTGGCGGCTTGGTCTTCTCCGACCGGCTAGTCCACAACGGGCGCGTCTTCGACAGGTTCTTCCACGTTCTCTGCCGGTTCACCCTCGTTGGGCTCGCCCAAGACGAAGAGGTCTTCGGCGGGGATCTCGGTGGGGGCCGCGGACTGCTTGTCCTCGGGAACCGTGTACATCTCGCCCTGTTCTTCCTGCTGCAGACGCCGGATCTCGTTCTCGACATCGGAACCAGAGCGTAGCGAAGCGTTGGAGTAGATCGCCAGCGTGACGCTGGTGGTCATGAACAACACGGCCACGATGGTGGTGGCTTGGGACAGGAAGCTACCGGCACCCCGGGGTCCGAAGATGGTGGAAGAACCACCACCGCCGCCAAAGGCGGCGCCGACGTCAGCACCCTTGCCCGGCTGGAGCAGGATGACCAACATCAGGATGAAGCAGAGGATGATGTGCAGCAGCGTAACGAAGAGCAGCATAGCGGCTCCCTGGGGAAGATTTACGGGGGAGGGGGCCTAACCCGCTGCTTCTACGATGCGAGCGAAGCTTTCGGCCTTCAGGGCTGCGCCGCCCACCAGCGCACCGTCGATGTCCGGCTGGGAAAGCAGCAGCGATGCATTGCTGGGCTTGACCGACCCACCGTAGAGGATGCGCAGGTTGGACACCACGCCACCCGCATAGCGGCCGCGAAGCCACGAGCGGATGGTGCCGTGCATGGCCTGGGCCTGCTCGGCAGAGGCGGTCTTGCCGGTGCCGATGGCCCATACGGGCTCGTACGCCAGCACGATGCGCTGCAGATCGTCTTCGTGGATGCCCGCGAGACCACCCTCGAGCTGACCCTCGACCACGGCGTTCTCGTTGCCGGCTTCGCGTTGAGCGAGGCTCTCGCCTACACAGACGATGGGGCCGAGGCCCGCGCGCAAGGCCGCGTGGACCCGCTTGTTGACGGTCTTGTCGGTCTCACCGAAGTAGAGACGGCGCTCGGAGTGCCCAATGATGACCTGGGTGCAGCCGGCGGCGACGATCATCTCTGCCGACAGTTCGCCGGTGAAGGCGCCATTCTGCTCCCAGTGGAGGTTCTGAGCGGCCACCTGTACGCCGGTGTGGCGCAGGGCTGCGACCACCTCGGGGATGGAAAGGTAGGGAGGGGCGACCGTGACATCGGCCACCATGTTGTCCATGACGGCCCGCTTCAGCTCAACGGCGAAGGGGCCGGCCTCGCCGGGGGCCATGTACATCTTCCAGTTTCCAGCGATCAGCTTACGACGAGACATCAGGTGCTCCTAAGACGCAGGGTACGCAGTCCGGGCAGCTCTTTGCCCTCGACGAACTGCAGGGAGGCGCCGCCCCCCGTGGAGATATGGTCGAACTTCTCGGACATGCCCGAGCGCTTCACGGCTGCGGCGGAGTCGCCCCCACCCACCACCGTGTAGCCTTCGCAGTCCGCAACCGCGGCCGCGATAGCCATGGTTCCAGACGAGAAGGCCTCAACCTCGAACATGCCAACGGGGCCGTTCCAGAACACGGTCCCAGCCCGACCGATGGCATCGGCCCAGCGCGACACGGTCTCGGGGCCAATGTCGAACCCGGCCATGCCGTCGGGGATGTCCTTGACGGTCTCGACCTGTTCAGCGTCGGGGCCCGCGGCCACGACATGATCCACCGGGAGGTAGACGGTTACACCCCGCTCGGAGCAGCGCTCGAGTAGGCGCTTGGCCAGCAGGATCTTCTCTGTCTCGACCAGGGACGAGCCTACGGGCCGACCCTGTGCAGCCAGGAAGGTGTAGGCCATGGCGCCACCCACCAGGATGCCGTCGCAGCGACGGGCGAGGCTCTCGATCACCCCAATCTTGTCGCTGACCTTGGCACCACCGAGGATGGCGAGGAAGGGACGCTCCGGACCATGAAGTAGCTTGTCGAGCGCTTTGACCTCGGCTTCGACCAACAGCCCGGCTGCGATCTGCTCGGACTGCTCGGCTGCACCGACCACCGATGCATGGGCACGGTGCATGGCGCCGAAGGCGTCGTTGACGTAGGCCCTGCCGAGCCTGGCGAGCTGCTGGGAGAAGTCCGGTTCGTTGAATTTTTCGCCCTTGTGGAAGCGCAGGTTCTCGACCACCATCACGCCACCGGGCTGGACTTCGTCCAGCAGGCTGGCGACTTCGTCGCCAACGGTGTCGTGGGCGAAGATGATCTCTGCATCCATGATCTCGGCGAGCTTGGCGGCCACCGGCTCCAGGGAGTAGGCGGCGACGTGCTTGCCCTTGGGGCGTCCCAGGTGACTGCACAGCACAACCTTGGCACCGCGTTCGCGCAAGTGCTCGATGGTGGGGAGTGCAGCTCGGATGCGCGTGTCATCGGCCACTTCACCGGCCTGGAGCGGGACATTGAAGTCCACGCGAACCAGAACGGGGGTGCCCGACTCGATGCGAAGCTCAGCCAGGGTAGGCAGGGGACGGGACATCAGCGGCGCTCCAGCCCCGAGACCAGGCGGGCGAGGTCGACGAGGCGGTTGGAGTAGCCCCACTCGTTGTCGTACCAGGACATGATCTTGGCGGTGTGGGTGCCGGTCACGGTGGTCCAGGACAGGTCGGCGATGGACGAGGCTGGGTTGCCGACCATGTCGCCACTGACGACGGGCGCGTAAGTGGTGACCAGGATGCCCTTCAGGGGGCCAGCGGCGGCCGCTTCGAGAGCGGCGTTGATGGCTTCCTTCGTGACCGGCTTGACGGTCTTGACGAAGAGGTCCACCAGGGAGACGTTCGGGGTCGGAACGCGGATGGACATGCCGTCGAGCTTGCCCTTGAGCTGGGGCAGCACGAGGGCCACGGCCTTGGCGGCGCCGGTGGTGGTGGGGACCATGTTCAGGGCGGCAGCGCGGGCGCGACGGTAGTCACCGCCAGCGTGGGGCGCGTCCAGCAGGCACTGGTCCATGGTGTAGCTGTGGATGGTGGTCATCAGGCCGGACTCGATGCCGAAGGTCTCGTCGAGAACCTTGGCGATGGGGGCCAGGCAGTTGGTGGTGCACGAGGCGTTCGAGACGACGATGTCGTTGTCGACATCCAGATCTTCGTCGTTCACACCCACCACGATGGTGGCGTCGGGGGCGTCCTTGGCGGGGGCCGAGATGAGGACCTTCTTGGCGCCGGCGTCGATGTGGTATGCAGCCTTGGCGCGGGTGCGGAAGACGCCGGTGGCCTCGAGGACCACGTCGATGTTCTTCTCGCCCCAGGGGAGCTCGGTGGGATTGCGCACGACACTGGTGGTGATGAGCTTGCCATCGACGACGAGACCGTCATCGGTGACCTTCACGTCGTGGGCCCAGTGGCCCTGGACGGAGTCGTTGACGAGCAGGTGCGCGAGCATCTTGTCGTCGGCGAGATCGTTGATGTGGACGACCTCGAGCTCGGGATCGTCCCAAGCGATGCGGAAGAAAGCGCGACCGATGCGGCCGAAACCGTTGATGGCGACGAGGGTGCCCATTACTGACTCCTGAGGTGTGGAGAGTGGCCCGTTTCAATAGGCCGGAAAGGACCGCCCTTTAACATGTGGGCGGGGCTTGCCAAGCTAGTAACTCAAAACATAGTCACGCATGGCGGGCGGTCCGTCGAGGGGCTAGAAAAACCCTGCGTTGAACGCGAGGAGCACGCCTTGGCCCTGCTCGTCTCCGGTGTCCGGCTTCCCCATCGGTCCAGCCCCAATCGAGCTCTTGTCGCCCGTCGTCTCGGCTTGCCCGTCGACTCGGTGCGGGAGACTACCGTCGTGCGCTGGTCCATCGACGCCCGCCGACGCCCCCCCACGCACCTCGCCAATATACGGGTGGAACTCGAGCCTGGTCTGGAGACCGAGGTCATCTCCCGCGGTCTACATGGGGTGCGGGTGTTCGCTGATCGGGACGCTCAGCGCGCGGCGCTGCCAGGTGTCTGGGACATCCCCAGGCGGCTCTGGGGAGCTGGGGTGCGGCCCATCGTTGTTGGTGCAGGTCCCGCAGGACTGTTCGCTGCACTGCGTTTGGCCGAGGCTGGCGCGAGGCCCGTCGTGCTCGAGCGGGGGCAGCCGGTGGAGACCCGTCGCAGCCAGGTCGCGCGCTATTGGTCTCGCGGCGATCTGGATCCCGAGAGCAACGTCGTCTACGGCGAAGGTGGCGCGGGGACATTCAGCGACGGCAAGCTGTACACTCGGCTCAAGGATGGACGGGTTGGATACGTGCTGTCGCGCCTGGTGCAGGCGGGGGCGGACCCTTCGATCCTGGTGGAGGCGCACCCGCACATCGGTACCGACAAGCTGAGGCGTGTGCTCGTTCGTCTGCGCACCCGCCTCGAGGAGCTGGGCGCCGAGCTGCGCTTCGGAACCAGGGTGGTGGGTCTGGTGGTCGACCGCGGTCGCTGCGTGGGCGTGCGGATTCAGGGCGAACAGGTCCTCGAGGGCGTCCCTGTGGTCCTCGCCACAGGCCAGGCCGCCGAGGACAGCGCCAGGGCCTTTCTCGACGCCGGCATGATCGGAACGGTGCGTCCCTTCGCCATCGGTGCGCGCATCGAGCATCCGAGAGCGCTGGTGGACCGAGGGCGGCACGGCGCCTGGTCCGAGCGGATGCCCGCGGCCAGCTACCGCTTTGTCGGGTCCGGCCGGGCTGGTGCCCGCCAGGCCTACACCTTCTGCATGTGTCCCGGGGGCTTGGTGATCCCCGCCAGCGAGCACCAGGGGCATGTGGTGGTCAACGGCATGAGCTCGAGCCAGCGGGGATCGCGCTGGTCCAACGCAGCCGTGGTGGTGCAGGTGGACGCCCAGGACTTCGGTGCTGCCGACCCCCTGGCGGGGTTCCGCTTCAGGGCTCGCATCGAGAGAGACGCGTGGACGGTCGGTGGGGGCGAGTTCGCAGCGCCCGCACAGCGTGTCTCGGACCTGCTGGCAGGACGTGCGTCCCGGGATCTGCCACGCACCAGCCACCCCCGAGGGGTGACGCCGTGCGACCTCACCGAGTTGCTCCCTCGAGCGGTGATCCGCGCCATGGTGGCGTCCCTGAGGGAGTGGGATCGGAAGCTGCCAGGCTTCGCTGGACCCGAGGCCGTGCTCATTGCGCCGGAGACCCGAACCGCCTCGCCGGTGCGCTTCGAGCGCGACGAACAGCGCCAAGCCTGCGGCCTTGCGGGGGTCTACCCGGTCGGCGAGGGTATGGGCTGGGGTGGGGGTATTGTCAGCGCGGCAGTGGACGGCGTGCGAAGCGCCGAGGCCATCGAACGAGCTATCGCATCTTCACCTTGAACGAGCCGTCGTTGAGGACCGTCATCTGAAGGCGGAGGTCGCGGCCGGCTTCGCGGCCGGGGCAGGTGGTCTTGACGATGCTCCAGATCATGCCCGCGGTGGTGGCCGACTCTGCGGGGTCCATCGACCAGGTGCCGGTCTCCTTGCAGTCCACGGTCTCGTCCTGGATGGCGACGTAGGCGACGGCCTGCCAGGTGTTGTCACCCGCGAAGGTGAGCTTCGTGTACTTGAACTCGACCTCGCCGGAGTCCTCCGGGGCCCAGTCGGTGATGGTCAGACCCATGAGCTTGTCCGCGAACTTCTTGCTGTCTGCGTCACCAGGGATCTCGGGGCCCGAAGCGGGCGCGGCAGCGGACTCGACCGGGGCGTTCTTCTCGCCGCATCCGATGATGAGGGAGAGAAGGATGGAAGAGAGAAGGGCGCGGCGCATGGGGGGCTCCTGGTATTTGTATTCGGGGATTCTACCCTTCTCTGCTCGGCAGCGCATGGTCCCTTTCGGGGCGGCGGTTCGTGCGCGCTCGGAGTTTCCCTCTCAGCCTGTGGAAAAGTCGGGGGAAGGAGGGGAGGAAAATATCCGCTAGTGCGTGCTCGTGGCGCGCCACAGCGCTGTGATCAGAAATTGACCACTACAAAAACGGGCATATAATGGTAAGTACCGAGTCTTCACTCACAATTTCAGGCATGTTTCTCGCCAGGCGGTGTCACCGCTGGCGTTTTCCACAGGAAAGGAAAAGCCGGCACCTTCCGGGGCTTGCGTGGACCCTGTGGGATAGCCCTACACCCATGGCCGTCGGTATGTCCGTTTCGACCGTCGGCGCGCGGCCAAGACCATGACTCGGAAGTCTCCACTCCCCATTCTCCTGCTCGTCTACGGTGGGGCAGCGCTGTGCCTCACCTGGCCGGTGGCCCTCGACCCGTTGGGTGTCGTCGCCGGGGCTGAGCGATCGGATCTGTGGAACAGCCTGTGGTCGTTGTGGTACTTCCAGGACAGCGTCTTTGGTGGAAGCTCGCCGTTTTCCACCCAACTGCTCGGCTTCCCCTCGGGCGGCAGCCTAGCGGTGGCCGACCCTCTCAACGCGGTGCTGGGTCTAGCGCTCGTGCCGCTGCTGGGGCTGGCTGCCAGCTACAACCTGTTGGTGGTGGGCCACCTGGTTTTCTCCGGATGTGCCGCTCATCGGCTCACCGAGGCCCTGCTGCCCGAAGGGGAGCACGGTGTGGCTGCCTGGGTCGGCGGCGTGTCCTACGCGGCCGCGCCGGTGCTGGTCTCCGCGGTCCACAATGGCACCAGCGAGGCCGTCGCGGGCGGCTGGCTGGCCCTGGCGCTCCTGATGGGCCTCCGGGTCCTGAGGCACCCGGGATGGCGAAGAACCGTTCTTGCGGGCTTCGTCTTGGCCGCCGCGCTGTGGTCGTCCTGGTACCTGGGTGTGTGCGCGCTGCTGGGGCTGGCGGCCCTGGCGATGCTGGGCGAGGGGAGGGAGGGGCCTACGCGGCGTGTCATGGTTCTGGCGCCTGTACTCATCCTCGGCACCTTGGCGGCGTCGCCGCTGGCCTGGGTTCAACACGAAGCTTCCACGGCCGCGGGCAACCTGGTGGGCATCAAGAGCGCCGTGGAGCTGTCGCTGGTGCGTCGCATGACCGGCGCTGCCGATCCCCTCGGGTTCTTTGTGCCCGGTGACTTTCGATCTCCGGACTTCCGCGTGCTGTCCCGGTATGGCGAAGACTTCATCCACTGCACCTACATGGGCTGGCTCGTGATGCTGGGCGCTGGCCTGGCGGTCGTTCGGCGCGGTGCCCGGGCTGGCACGGGCTGGCTGTGGCTCTCGGCGATGGCCGGCCTCATCCTGGCGCTGGGGCCCGTGCTGGTTCACGACGGTCAAGCCCTGCTGTTACCGGGAGACCGCGTGGTGCCGCTGCCCTACCTGGCCCTCGAGGCGCTGCCGGGCTTCTCCGGCTTGAGCCTGCTGTTCCGCTTCGCGATGCTCCCCGCACTGGCGCTGGCGGTGTTGGCGGCTCGCGGATTTTCGGGCTTGGGGAGGCGGCCGGGGCTGGTGGCCGTCTTCGTGGCGCTCGCGGTGTTCGCAGAGCTTCGCCTCGTGGCACCGGTGAGTGGCTTGCCGGATACGAGCGACACATCTTTGGCCGCACCTTTGCAGGCCCTCGCCCAGGCGGGGCCCGGCGCCGTGATGAACTTCCCCGTCGCTGGTGGGCGTCGCTACCTCTATGAGCAGACCCTCCACGGCAAGCCCATCACCGGGGGCCTGAACTTCCCCAACAACGCGGCGTCCATGAGGGTCTGGGAGGTCATCATCGACACCGACCCACGGGACGAGCAGGCCTACGTCCTGGGGGTCCAGCGGGCCGCTTGCAGGGAGGGGATCGGCTACCTCGTGGTGCACATCGATCCCATGGCTCGACCCGACCGTCACGACGCTGGGGTTCGCGCGTTGCACCGCCGCTTGCCGGTGCTCGACAGCTCTCCAGCCCTGCGGGTCCACGTACTCTGTCCTCCCACCGAAGGAACCAGCCCCTCGAGCCGCGGCTCCGGCTCCCAGAGCGGTTAGGAGGCTGGGGCCCAGCGGCATCCCGCTTGGCGAGGGCATGGAAGGGATCGATGGCGAGGTCAACCGCGACACGTGAACCCAGAGGCGTGCTGCTCACAGTGGCGCGCACCATCGAGGGGCTCGGCTGTGCGCCGGGTGATGCGCTGTTCCTCGGCCGCGGCGTTGCCGAGCGTCAAGAGCGCGCGTTCATTGCCGCGGGTGTCCGCCCTGGCGAAGACGATCCCGAGCGGGAGCGCGTGGTGGTGGCCAACGATGTCGTGGTCTTCCAGGCCACCATCGAAGGCATCCTCGAGCTCGGCCGGCAGAAGGGCGAGGCGGTGCAGGTCCGTCCTGGGGGGGAGCTGGAGCGCTTCCTCAGCGAAGCCGAGCTGGGTCGCAGCGGTGTGCTTGCGGCCTACCTACCTCCGGGCATCGAGGCCGATACGGCCGCCCTCAGCGCGCTCCCCAGCGTCGAGTTGTCCGGGCGGGAGCGGCTGCTGGACATGCCCGTCCACCACACTCAGTTCGGTGCGGATCTGCTGCAAGTTCCCGTCTCTGACGCCCTGCTGTTTCCCGTGGGCCACTGGCTGCAGCTGCTGTGGGCCAACCTGCTGGGCCTCGGTCCCTTTCTCTGGCGCGGGCTCGCGGGGCCTTCGTTGCCCCATGTGGTCTTCAACATCGGTCGGGCGTGGCTCGGGGCACTCAGCATCGATCCGTACCGCATCGGTGCTCGGCTGGGGCGTCGCGGCAAGGGCTGCCGCATCCATCCCAGCGCGGTGATCGAGGGCTGCTGGTTGGGCGACGGGGTCGAGATCGGCGCCAACGCTGTAGTTCGCGGCTGCATCCTGGCCGATGGCGCCAAGATCGAAGAGCTCTCGGTGGTGGACTTCAGCGTGCTGGGCAAGCAGGCCCTGGTGCAGCGGCAGGCCATGGTTCGTTTCTGCTTGCTCGAGCGCGGCTGCGCCTGCGCGGGCCAGATGCAGCTGGGTGTGCTCGGCAGTGACGCCGCTCTCAAGCACGGCGCCACCCTGATGGACATCAACTACTCCCAGGGCGTGCGCGTCCGGGCAGGGGGCGCCCTCCACAGGGCTCCGCTGGGGCTCGCTGGTGTCTGCGTCGGGCCCCGAAGTGTCGTGGGCAGTGGCGTCAAGGTTGCGTCGGGCCGCGTCGTTCCTCCGGACTTGGTGGTTCTCCCCAGCCCCGAGCAAGTGCTGTCGAGGTTTCCTGCACGCATGGCCAAGGGCACGTACTCGGTCAAGAACGGGGGCTTGGAACCCTCGTGATCTCCTGGAGCGATCCCGGCCTGAGCAATCTCCTGGCCGCGGGCTACCTCGGCCTGCTCACGGTGCTGTGGTTCCTGCTGCTGGTGGGTGCTAGCGGATGGGGCAAGCGCTGGCATCTCGCGCTGCGCGAAGGCGAGCAGCCGGTACCGACGGTGCTGGTCTGCGTGCCAGCGCGGAACGAAGCGGCCAACATCGAGTCTTGTGTCCGTGCGGTCCTCGCCAGCCAGGCGGTGGACCTCGAGCTGATCGTCATGGACGATGGCTCGGACGATGGCACAGGTGAGCTGGCTCAGAAGGCCGCCGCCGGGGATGCGCGCTTCACCCTCCGCTACGGCAAGGCACCACCGGCGGGCTGGGCCGGCAAGAGCTGGGCACTGGTACAGGCCTCGGCCGATGCGGACCGACCCTACCTGCTGTTCCTCGATGCGGACGTGGAGATCCATCCTCGTGCCCTGCACTCTTCTTTGGCCCAAGCAGAGGTCGAGCGGCTCGACCTCCTGAGCCTCTTTGGCACCTGGCGCCTCGAGTCCTTCTGGGAGCTGGTGGTTGTTCCTGTGGTGGGCTGGTTCGTCCGCGGCGCCACGAACCTCGACGCGGTCAACGATCCCTCCCACCCCGCCGCCTTCGCCAATGGGCAGTTCATCCTGGTACGGCGGGAGGCCTACGAGACCATCGGGGGCCACCGCGCCGTGCAGGGAGAGGTGCTCGAGGACGTGCGCCTGGCCGAGGTGTTCGCCAAGCAGGCCCTCCGCATCATGTTGCTGCACGCGCCGTGGGCGTTCCACGCCAGGCTGTACCGCTCCCTCGGGGACATCGTGCAGGGGTACACCAAGAACTTCTACGAAGGCATGGGGCGGCGACCGTTGGTGGCGCTGGGGTTGGCGCTGTTCACCGTCATCGGCACCCTGCTTCCCTTCGTCATCGTCGCGGCGGTGGTCGTCGCCCAGCTCGCTGTGGGCTGGCGGCTGCTGGATGGCTACCTGGTGGCGTGGTGCTGCGGCGTGTGCGGGCTCATCATCGGATTCCGCTGGCGCCAGGAACGCGCGGATGGTCGCTCGGGGGTGTACGCCCTGACCCAGCCCCTGGGCAACCTGGTCCTGCTCTGGATCGTCATCCGCTCCATGCTGGCCATTGAGGTCAAGTGGAAGGGCAGGGCCTACCGTGATGGCAAGGCCGACGGCGAGCAAGGGACCGGTAGCAAAGGCGCGTGATCGGCCGCCACATGGCGACGATGGCCGGTGCAGCAGCGGTACGATGCGTTCACCGCCAAAGAAGAACCCCCGGCACCTTACGGTACCGGGGGACTATGGAGCGGGAGACGAGACTCGAACTCGCGACAGCCAGCATGGCAAGCTGGTGCTCTACCAACTGAGCTACTCCTGCGCGCGGCCACTAGTTTATCTGAGTTGTGGCCCCTGTCAACCACCAAATATGAACCCCCGGCACCTTTCGTCATCGGGGGTGGTTGAGGCTCGCGTGATGTGTTCACCGCCAAAGAAGAACCCCCGGCACCTTTGCGGTACCGGGGGACTATGGAGCGGGAGACGAGACTCGAACTCGCGACAGCCAGCATGGCAAGCTGGTGCTCTACCAACTGAGCTACTCCTGCGCGCGGCCCACTTCTATCTGAGTCGTGGCCCATGTCAAGGGCATCGGCTTCACATTTATTGGCGCACCTTTTCTCTCTCATTCCATCCATTCTGCCACAGCGAACCTCTCGGGCTGGTTTTCGCCAACGAGATATGTTTGGCCTCTTCAACGGTGTCCTCATGCGCCTTCCAGCGCCTTCCCCCCAGGCTCGAACAGGCTTCCTCGCCGCGCTCGCGGGCCTTCTGGGCACCGGCCTTCTACAGTGGCTGGTCTTGGAACGGTGGCCCCTCGATCCACTGGGGGCTCCCGGCATGGCGCTGTGGACCGCTGCGTCCATTGGGTTGGGGGCCTGCCTGTCGGTCCTCGCCGCGGCATGGCCGAAGGAACGATCCCATGTCTCTGTGCCCCTGTGGCTGCTGATTGGCGGTGCACTGGCGGGGGTGAGCCTGGGAAACATCGTGCCGGGGCTCAGTCTGCTCATTGAGGATGCGCAGCGAGCGCCACCCATGCTCGAGCTGGTCGTAGTCCTGGGGGGGCTGCAGCGCCTCTGCGCCCCCCTCGCCCTGGTGCTCGCGGCCCTGCCCGCGCCGTTGCTGGTCCTCGCGGTGCGCGCTCGGACGCCGAGGGCTCGCTGGTTGGCGTGTGTCGGCCTGGCTTGGGTCGTCACGGCGGCCATAGGTCTGGTCGCCAAGGCGCTGGGATGGTCCAGTGGCGTCGAGGCGCTGTTGACAGGGCAGCTGACCTTGGCCGCAGGGCAGGTGAGGGGAGCGGCGCTGTGGCTGGCCCTCGAGCTCCTGCTGTGGGGTGGCGCCCTGGCGCTGCTGATCCTCGGTCGTCGCTGGGCCGGTGGTGTCGCTTGGCTGATGGCCGGCGTCGTGATGCTGGACCCGCTCGCCCTCGCAGTGCTGCGGATCTATGCCCTGCCAGCGTCCACGAACTCCTTCCACCCCACGACGGGCGCGGCGCCAGGGAGCTCGCTGGCTCTCCTGGATTTCCGGGGTCCGACACCGGTCTTCGATGGCGTGGCGTTGACTCAGCCATTGTCCAGAGCCCTCGAGGCTGCGTCGTTTTGGGATCAGGGTGAAGGCTTCCTGGTGGACCAGCCCTATCCGCATCCTTGGGACTTTGGGCTTCAGCGGGCCATCCACTTTGCGCCCGAGAACGACGGGAGCTGCGGTGAGCTGGTGGCCACCATGTCAACCCTGCGTCGCTACGGCGTCACACTGTGGCTGTGGCCCGGGGATGCCCCGGAATCCACGCCTGGGGCGCTGGGGCAAGCCTACGCCCACCCGGTCCTGGTGGTGCTGACACATCCGGGCCAAGAAACGCCGGAGGTGCCCGTCTGCGGAGAGCTCCTGCTGGGTTCGTCGGAGGCACGGCTGCGAGGGGCCGAGGGTCGGGTGCTGCAGCTCCCCGATCAGATCGAAGAGCTGAGTGGCCTGTTCGGAGACTGTCGGGGAAGCGTAGTCCTCGCGCCGGCCTCCGACACACCCACGTCTCTGATGTTCGCGGTGTTGGATCGCTTGGCGGGCACCCATCCCGATGCATCGTTTCGCCAGCGCGCGGCCATCCGGTGGCCAGGCTTGGACGACGTGGCCACCCGGTGAGGCGAGCCCGGTACGCGGGTGACGGCTGAAGCAAGAAGCGCCCGCCAAGTTGGCGGGCGCTAAATGGTTGCGGGGGCCAGATTTGAACTGACGACCTTCGGGTTATGAGGTCGATTCGAGTTCCTTGCCTACTTGCACGAAGTAGGTGCAAGTAGGCATATCAGCTTGTGCAGTGTGGCCATACTTGGGTAGCTCACCTGGTCTGTGGCCACGGTGTGGCCACGCCGTGGCCACGATGGGGCGGGGGAGGGGAGTGGGGCGCGGCGAGGTTCTCGTTTGCTGTTGCGCGAGTGATGACCTTCCGCGGACCGCGGTACATCGCGGTCTCGGTACGATGTGGCAGGACACGGGTCGCCTCTGCATTCCTGCGGAGTACCCGGCAGTTCGGGCTCGGGCGGTTGTGCGCCACCAGAGTGAAGGCCATAGACTTCCCGTGGACGACTGAGGGAGGCAACATTCCATGACCGCAGCCAAGAAGTTCAGGGACCCCATCACGCTGCAGCTCGGCCACCGTAGCTACTCGCTCTGGGGCATCGACGCCGAGGTGGTGGGCAGTCTGCTCGAGCGGGGTGCGCTGGACTGGATTCCGCACCCGGACATCCAGGCCGCGCTGGTCCAGGCACTCAAGGAGCCCGATCCGATCGAACGCACCAAGTTCGCTATGGCGCTGATGAGCGACATCTGGGCCGCGGCGGGCTGCTTCGGGGCCTACCCCTTTGTGGAAATCCTCGCAGTTCTCGAGCAGGGTCAGGCCTTCCATCCCAGCCACCGGGACCACGTGGTGCACCAATTGCGCGTCTTCCTGCTGGGGCTATGGATCTGGGAGCACTGCCCCAAGGTCTGCGCGGCGATGCAGGCCGAGCCCCAGTGGGGCGCTGTGAATACGGACCAGTTCCGCCGCCGCTGGGTGGCTGCAGCCCTCTTCCACGACCTCGGCTACCTCTTCGAGGCTGCTCCCCCCGACAAGGATGTGTTCCTCGGAAAACGCGTTGTCGTGGAGATCGAACGCTGGCTCGAGAACCCGCTGCACCTCTGGCTGGCCCGAAGCGAGGGGCCGGGCTTGGGGGCGCAGCGGGAGCGCAGCCTGGCCCGGCGTGCGCGGGTGCAGGCGCCGCTGCTGGGCAGTTTCCCTGAGCTGCTTCGCGACGACGCCTCGGAAGCGCCGACCCTGGCGCCCCTCGAGCCTACGGGCACCGCGGCAGGGGCCTATGCACCTGATCGTCCGCTCTCCCGCTGGCTGGATCTCTGCAAGGGGCTCGCGCCGCAGGGCCGGCCAGTGTTTTGGGATCATGGGCTCACTGGCGCCGCGCTCCTGCTCCAGCTGCACGGCCACCTGGTCCGCACCCTGCCCGCCTTGTCCAGGGTGCTCGACGACCAGCCGACCGGGACCCAGGATCCGGACCTCGCTCCGCGGGTCGCCCAGCTCGCCGCCCAGGTGATCGAGGCCCAGGCCGACGCGCGCTGCGCTGCGGCGGCCATCGCCCTGCACAACCTGGATCCAGGCCTGTGGACCCCCGACCGGATCGAGGCCTTCGCAAAGCTGGATCTCAGCGCTTTCGCCATCACACTGCAAGCGCTTCCCATGCCCTTCCTGCTGCGGCTGGTAGACACCCTGCAGGACTGGGAGCGCCCGGCCTACGATATGCATCGCCCACACGCGCCCCTGTACGACCAGGACATCTGGCTCCAGCCCTGGCGGGGAGGGCTGGGCCTGGCCTTCCCCATCGACAAAGAACTGGCGATGACAGGCCACCCTGCCTCCCGCTTCCAGCGGCTGATCGCGGACCTGGACCGCGGGCTCGCTCCCGCTGATTGTCGCGCCCTGCTGCACGAACGGCCCGTCGACATCGCCCCCTCGCGCCCCTCCGCGCCACCGCTGTTCGAGCAGCCCGAGGCCGTGGCCTTCGAACGCGCCCTGCTGGAGTGGACCGCGACCCGCTGCGAGGAGATGGCCTTCTTCAAGGGTATGGCCAAGCGGAGCACCCAGGCTGTGCGGCTGGACGACGTGTACGTTCCGCTGGAGGGGCAGATCGCCATCGCACCAGGCTCGCGAGCTGGCCGGGGTCGGTCCTCGAAGGCCGCGGAGGATCCGAGGCTCATGCTGGGGGAGGTCGAGCTGACCGGGTTCGCGTGGCCCTCGGACGGGCGAGAGCGAGATGCGCCTCGGATGATGTCGCTGGACGAGCTGATCGGCGTGCCCGAGCTGCGCTGTTGGGCCCTGCTCGGAGCCCCGGGCGCGGGCAAGACCACCCTGCTGCGCCACGCTGCTTTGCGGTTGGCCCAGCGGTTGCTGCGGCAGGGAGGGGGGGCGGAGTATTGCGCCCAGCTGGATGCTCCACCTCTTCCGATGTTCCTCCCCCTGCGGGATCTGTGGCGCTGGATGCTCGCGCAAAGAGTGCAGGCCGAAGACCTCGAGCCCGCCCACCTCGTGGACTGGATGGCTGAGGTGCTGGCGGCGCGGGTCGCCCCCATCGAGCTTCCTGCCGGCTACCTTGACCTCGCTCTGCGCGAGGGCCGGCTGTGGCTGCTGCTGGACGCGCTGGACGAGGTACCTGGCGAGGAGAACCGCGCCGAGGTGGCGCGGGTGATCAAGACTGTGGCCGGCCAGTGGGCGCGTACTCGCCTGCTGCTCACGGCGCGCACCGTGGAGTACAGCGGTCGCTCGGTCCAGAGCCTGGCCCCTCGGCTACCCACGGTCACCGTGGCGCCCCTCTCCAAGGAGCTGCAGCGGGCGTTCTGTCGCAGGTGGACCCAGGTGCGGGTGGGCGAGGGTAATGTCACCGCTCGGCAGCTCACCGCAGAACAGTACCTGGTGGAGCTGCTGGGGGCCATCGGTGACTCCCGCCTGGACGAGCCCGGCCTGGTGGACAACCCTCTGCTGCTCACGGCTGTGGCCGTGGTGTACGACGACAGTGGTCAGCTGCCCGAGGCGCGGGCTCAGCTCTATGAGCGCTGCTGCGAGGTGCTGGTGGGCCTGCGCCCCTGGGTCGACCAGGACCTGGGCTGGCCGGTGTTGTTCCCCGAGGATCCCGACCCTGTCGAGAAGCTGGGCCCCCTGATGCTCGTTGCTCGGGCCATGCAGGAGGCGCACCTCGAGGAGCTGCCCACCTCGAAGCTGGAGGAGCTGCTCGCCAAGCTGCCTCGCTTCGCGCCGGTGGAGAGCGACCGCGAGCGTCGCGCCATGGCGGAGCGGCTACGGGACCTCGTCGAGACCCGCAGCGGGCTGCTGGTCAGCGACCCCGCCGGAGGCAAGGTCCGCTTTGTCCACCGCACCTTTCAGGAGTACCTCTGCGCCCGCGCCCTAGCCGAGCAGGACGTGGGCCCGGCCCAGATGGTGGACGAACTGGGCCTGGATCGGCTGGACCGCTGGTGGCGCCAGGCCCTGGTCTTCGTGCCGGGGTGCTACTCCATCGAACGTGGGGCCGCCTTCGTGGGGGCACTCACGGATCGGGCTGCAGCTCGCGCAGGCGAAGAGCAGGCAGCCCTGTACGCGCTGGCCGCCGAGTGTCTGGCCGAACTGCCCCCGCTGGTGAGCGCCCACCCGGCGCTGGTGGATCGTCTCGAGCCGGTGCTGGGGACCCAGATTGTGCAGGCCGGTTGGCCCCTGGCGATGCGGGCCGAGATGGGCGATGCCTTGGGGCGCATGGGTCGGCCGCGGGTGTCGGGAATGACGTTCCTCCAAATACCTGGCGGGAGCTTCTTGATGGGGGCACAGAAGAAAGAGCCCAAAGGAAGGAACTACGACAAGGAGGCATGGGATGACGAATTCCCCGTCCACCGGGTGTCCTTGCCGCAGTTCGCGATCGCCCGGTTCCCGGTGACCGTGCACCGGTACGCGCCCTTCGTGACAGGGGGGTACGACCAGCGTAGTTGCTGGAGCGACGAGGGTTGGGCATGGCGTGAGGAGCAGGGGGTCGTCGCTCCTGACGGCTGGCAGCCACAGCGGCGCTTCCTGGACCGGCCGGTGGTGGGGGTGAGCTGGTACGAGGCCCAGGCCTTCGCGGCCTGGTTCACGGCCAAGCGCCAGGATGGGTACAGCTATGACCTACCTGGCGAGGCCCAGTGGGAGCGGGCCGCGCGGGGACCGGCTGGTGGCAGGCGCTTCCCGTGGGGGGACCAGTTGCGGGAGGGGGAGGAAGCAGAAGCCAACTTCGTAGGCGCTGGGCTCGAGCGGCTTTCATCGGTGGGGCTCTTCCCGGGTGGTCGCAGTGAGGAGGGAGTCGAGGAACTGGCTGGGAATATCTGGGAGTGGAGTGGTGATCTGTTGAGACGCTATTCGGATGGGGCGCCGTTCGAGGACAAGGAATTCGCTGGCCTGTCCGCTGCCAATGCAGCCACCGTCCGGGTGTTGCGTGGCGGCTCGTGGCACGACTCCGCCAGGTACTGCCGGGTGTCGTACCGCCACGCCGCCCGCCCGTCCGGGCGCTTCGGCGTCGTCGGCTTTCGTCTCGTGAGGTCAGGGCCGGCCTAGCCCTCGTTCCTCGGACCCTCTTCTCTCGGCTCTCCTTTCCCGGAGCCCCCCCGACCGCCCCGGCCGGCTCCGCCCGGCCGAATCGGGTAGGTCGGGATGGGGGCGGAGGGAACCGTCGTGGCGCTGTCGCTGTCTTGCCTTCCACCTGCTGTGGAGGCGCCGTGCTGCTGAAGATCCTCACCCTGCCTTTCGACATCACTGAGGGTTGTTTTGACGACACGGCCCTGCTGGAGTTCACCAGCCAACATCAGGTGCTCGCCGCCAGCGACCACCTGCTGGTGGTCGCTGGCGAACCGTACTGGGCGATTCTACTCCAGGCGCGGCCCCTTCCTGGCGCAAAGCCTCCCTCCAAGCGTGCCAAGGCCGCGCGTGTCGACCTCGAGCCTGCAGAACGCGCCCTCTACGACCACCTGCGGGCCTGGCGCACCGTTCGCGCCCAGGCGGACGGCGTGCCTCCCTATGTGCTGTTCAACAACGCGCAGCTGGCGGCCTTGGCCAAACGGCGACCTGCCAGCCTCGACGAACTGCGGGAGATCCCGGGCGTCGGGGAGAAGAAGAGTGCCCGCTACGGCGAGGATCTCCTCGAGGTCATCCGCGGTGCCGGAGACCAGCCGTGAATCCCCCGCCGGTGCTGGAGAGCTGGGTACGCCAAGTGGACTGGATACTGGATCGCTCCCAGCATTTCCCTCGTCGGACCCGTTTCACCCTGGCAAACCGACTCGACAACCACGCTCTGGACATCTACGAGTTGCTGGTACGGGCGCGCTACACTCAGGACGTGCGGCCGGCGTTGAGGGAGGCCTCGATACGCCTCGAGCAGTTGCGACTCCTGGCGCGCCTCGCCCACCGGCGGGGGCACCTGCCGAATCGCGCCTATGCGCAGCTGGCCGAGGGACTGGACGAGGTCGGCCGGCAGATCGGGACGTGGCTGCGGCACGCCGAGCGCGGTCGGGGATGAGGCGCGCCGGTGGGAACTTCCCCGAAGTGGTGGACTTCCTCGCCCTGTGCCGGGCAGCCCGGCGCTCGGCCCGAGGCAAGTACGACAGGCCCGAGGTGGCCCGCTTCATGGACGATCTCGAGCCTCGGGTCCTGGGCCTGCGGCGGGAGTTGTCGGAGGGGACATGGAGACCGGCCCCCTTCCACGTCTTCACCATCCGCGACCCCAAGCCGCGCACCATCTGCGCCCCGCCCTTCGCCGACCGGGTGGTGCATACCAGCCTGGTGGAGGTGATCGGGCCGGTCCTCGAGCGCAGCGCCATCCACCGGAGCTATGCCTGCCGGGTAGGGAAGGGGAGCCACGCGGCCCTGCTCGAGCTGAAGCGTCTCGTGCGCTCGAATCATGCATTTCTGAAGATCGACATCCGCTCGTACTTCGCGTCTATTGACCACGACATCCTCGCCACGGCGCTCGGACGCAGGCTCAAGGACCGGCGGGTGCTGGCCCTGGTGGATCGTGTCATGAGCCAGCAGCCACCGGGGGCGGCGCCCGGCGTTGGGCTGGCCATCGGCAGCCTGGTCTCCCAGCACCTGGCCAACTTTTTCTTGGAGCCGCTGGACCGCTGGCTGCTCGAGGAGCAGCGCCTGCTCCATGTCCGCTACATGGACGATCTGGCGATCCTTGCGCCTGATCCCGGCCGCCTGCGGGCGCTGCTGCCGGAGCTGCGCGGCTTCATTGAGGAGCGCTTACACCTGAGGCTGCGCGAGTCGGCCACCCTGCGCGCCTCCACCTCCCACGGCGTGCCCTTTCTGGGTATCCAGGTCTTCCCGTCCATGCTCCGTTTGGGGCCGCGGGCCCGCCGCCGCATCGCCCAGCGCGTGCGCCGGCTGGATCGCTGGCGTGCGCGGGGCGATCCGCGTTTTGAAGGCGCCGTGGAGGGCCTCCGCTCCGCGCTGGCCCATGTCCAGTCCGCCGACAGTCACCGGCTGCTCGCCAGCCTGTGCGGGGGCGGGATCCGGGGACCACCGACCGGGTGATGCGTGGCGGCTCGTGGAACAACTCCGCCAGGAACTGCCGGGTGTCGTACCGCAACGCCGACCACCCGTCCGAACGCAACGACAACGTCGGCTTTCGTCTCGTGAGTCCAAGGCATAGGCCCGAAGGCGTGCGGTCAAGGCTGCGCTCCCTGTGCCCCCAGGCCCTGGCCAGGATCTCGTCCCGCTCCGCGCGCTCCAGGGCGCGTGGGCGAACAACCCCCGCCCGGACGTGGCTCGTAGGCTCCCGCCGAGCGTCACGTCCGGGCTTCTCTTGGGTGGAGGGGCTAAACTTGGATTTTGGAGGGAAGCCCATGCCGTTCCATCGCCGACAGGCCTTCATCATCGACGGCATCGAGCGCGTCTTGTACGGCATCGACGCCGAGCTGCACCGGCACCTGGTTGAGGGAGGGCAACTGGACTGGCTCGGCATTGACGGTCTGTCCGACCAGCTCGTCCTCGCCTTGGGTGGGCGCGAGCAGAAAGACCGCATCCATGCCGCCCAGCCCCTGGTGGAGCGCATCTTCGAGGCTTGGCCAGTGCTGGGCGCCTACCCCTTTGGGGAGACGCTGGCGGAGTTCGAGTTCGAGGGGGCGTTCTACAAGGGGCACCGCGACCACGTGGTGCACCAGTTGCGGGTGTTCCTGCTGGGGCTGTGGCTGTGGGACCATTGCCCGGCCATCAAGGCTGCCATGGCCGCCAGTCCGGAGTGGGGCGCCACCGACGAGGACACGTTCCGGCACCGCTGGACCATCACTGCCCTTTTCCACGACGTGGGCTACGTCTTCGAGGCGCAGGATCCGGGAGCGGTCCACCTGCTCCACCCGGTGGCCGCAGAGCTGGATTCGCGCCTCCAGTACCCGTTGAGCGGTTTGTTGGAGCGCCAGCCTCGCTACGCTTCGCTGCGGGCGGTAGAGCAGGAGTTGGCCGAGGATCTCGGGCTGCCCCGCGCGCCCGCGGTACGGTCCGTGACGGGGCTGTCGCGGCCGCGACGTGGCACGACGCCACTCGTTGCCCTCGAGCCTGCCGCGGTGCTGGCGGGGCTGGCGGGCTGCCCAGAGCCCCTGGACGCTTACCTCCGAATGGCGAAGGACAAGCCCTCCACGCGCAGCCCGGGTCGGCCTCGCTTCTACGACCACGGAGTGGTGGGTGCGATGCTCCTGGTGCGGCTGTTCGAGCACTGGCGCGGCACCCTCGAGGCTCTGCATGGCCAGGACGCGCTGGCCCGAGTCCCCGGCCTGGCGGAGGACGTGGCGCGGCTGTGGGGGCAGGTGGAGCCGGCGGGCGACGACCTGCGCGCCGCCGCCGCGGCCATCGCCTTGCACAACGTGGCCGAGCTGTGGAAGCCGGGCGAGGCCCGCGGAGAGGTTGGCCTGCTCCTGGACGACCTCACCATCTCCTTGGATACCCTCCCGCTACCCTTTCTGCTCCGTCTCTGCGACGGCCTGCAGGAATGGGACCGCCCCCGCCGCTGCCTCTGGGACCAGAACCTGCCACCGATCCTGACCGGCCAGGAGCTGTGTGCCCGGGCCGAGGGCGGTCGGCTGGTCCTGGCCTTCCCCAGGGATCCCGCACGCTATCCGGCACTGCTCGGCGAACTGGACCGAGGCCTAGCCAAAGAAGACGTCCGAGCGCTGCTGGCCTGCGATCTCGCTGTCCCTGTGCCCTCATCCGAGCCCCCGCCGCCTCCCTCCGAGGGCCCCAAAGCCCAGGCCTTCGAACGGGCGCTGCTGGACTGGACCGTGCGGGAGTTCGCGCCCGCCGCCCTGATGGGCCTGATGCACGACCGGGTGGCGGATCTGGCCCTCGAAGAGGTCTACGTGCCCGTGTGCGTTAAGGCCCCCTGGTTGGGGCGCGATGGTGAACGCTGGGACCTGCTGGAGCGAGGGGGCGCTGATGATCTCGCCCCCTCGGGGAAGCACGGCCGTCGGACGGTGCCGCACGGGGAGTTGGTCCGCACCTCCATTTTCGAGGCCACCCTGGTCCCCGAACTCGCTGCACTGATCCCGGACGATGCAGTGCCTTTCGAGCTGCTGGTGGGCGTGGCGGGTCTCGAGCGCCTGGCGCTGCTGGGGGAGCCGGGCGCGGGCAAGACCACCGTGCTGCGCATCCTCGCGCTGCGCCTGGCCCAGGCCCTGCGCGGCGAAGACCCCTGCGCCGAGGGCATCTTCCAGCCAAGCGCCCTGGGCCCCCGCGCTGCTTGGCCCGTGCCCCTGTTCCTGCCCCTGCGGGAGCTGGTCCCCTGGATGGAATCCCGGCGGCTTAAGCCGGGTGCTCTGACCCCTGGCCGTCTGCGAGACTGGATCCGCGCCCAGTGCCGAGAGCGCTGCGCCGTGGCCATGCCCGTGGGCTACCTGAACGCGGCGCTGGAGCAGGGCCGACTCTGGCTGATGTTCGACGCCTTGGACGAGGTGCCAGATGAGGTGACGCGGCTGGCGATGGCGCGGGCCATCAAGGGCTTGGCCGAGCAATTCACCCGTTGTCGGATGGCGTTGACCGCCCGTACCCGGGAGTACAGCGGCGCGGCGGTGTTGGCTCTCGAGCCCGAGCTGCCCACCGTGGAGATCGCTCCTTTGTCCCGGCCCCTTGCCGAGCGCTTCTGCCACCGCTGGAGCGCGGCGCGCTGGCGGGGCGACGGGGAAGGGGAGGGGACGCCGCCGGACGGCTACGTCGCCGGCCTGTTGCGGGCGGTGCACGATCCCCGCCTGGCGGACGATCGCCTGGTGGGCAACCCCCTGCTGCTCACCGCGGTGGCCGTGGTCTTCGACGATGAGCGCCGCCTGCCGGACTCTCGGGCCGAGCTATACGAGCGCTGCTGCCGGGTGCTGCTGCGGCTGCGGGACTGGAGCGAGCAGCCCGTGGGTGCGGTCCGCCTGTTCGAGCGCGAGCCGGGCCGAGAGGTGAAGCTGGGCCTGTTGATGGCTGTGGCTCAGGCTATGCACGCCCAGCAAGACGAGCGCTTCGACCAAGGAGCGCTGCTCACCCTGCTGCAGGAGCACCTGCCCGCAGGCGTCCCCGCCGCTGACACGCACGCTCGGCGCCACGCGGCCGAGACCCTGCGTCAGCTGCTGCTCACACGCTCGAGCCTGCTTGTGTCCAGCTCCGATGGGCGCTGGGCGCGCTTCATCCATCGCAGCTTCCAGGAATTCCTGGTGGCCCGGGCCATGGCCGGTGAGCCCCTCGCCCCTGAGACCCAGGTGGAGCGGCTGACCGAGGCCCAGCTGGGACCCTGGTGGCGTCAGACCCTGGTGTTCCTGCCCAGCTGGCACGCCATCGACCGTCCCAAGGTGGCGCGGGCCTTCGTCGAGGCTGTGCTCACACGCGCGGTCCGCTGCACTGGCGCGCAGCAGGCCGAGGTTTATGATCTGGCCGGCGCGTGCCTGCTCGAGCTGCCTCAGGTGCGTGACACCGAGCTGCTGGGCGCGTTCGTCCAGCCTGTGTCCCAGGAGGTTGTGCGGACCGGCTGGCCCCTCACCGCGCGGGCGGCCCTGGCGGATCGGCTGGGAGCGCTGGGCGTGACGCGGGTGCCGGAGTCGGCGTTCGTCCCTATCCCTGGCGGGTCGTTCGTGATGGGGGCGCAGAGTAGCGACCCCGAGGGCCCCAACTTCGACCGCGTGGCCTTTTCCCAGGAGGGGCCGCCGCAGGAGAAGAATTTGCCAGCCTTCGCGCTCGCGCGCTTCCCGGTCACGGTAGCCCAGTTCGCGGGCTTCGTGGATGCCGGCGGCTACGCCGAGCGTTCCCCCTGGCGCGAGGAGGGGTGGGCTTGGCGTTCGGAGCGCGGGGTGGCGGGGCCAGGCTCCTGGGATGACCAGCGGGAATACCTCGACCGCCCGGTGACCCAGGTGTCCTGGTACGAGGCCTGCGCCTTCGCGGCCTGGCTCACGGCACGCTGTCAGGACGGTCAGACCTACGCCTTGCCCAACGAGGCTCAGTGGGAGCGGGCCGCACGGGGGCCCACGGGCGGCGGGCCATTCCCATGGGGGCCAGACCTGACGGAGGGAGATGGGGCTCGGGCCAACTTCGACGGAGCCGGGCCCAAACACGCCACGTCGGTGGGTCTCTTCCCCACGGGCACCAGCCCCGAGGGTGTCGAGGACTTGGCCGGGAACGTGTGGGAGTGGTGTGGCGATCTGTTCCGGCGCTACGGGGATGGTACGCCATTCACGAAGAAGGACTTTAAGTTCCTAGCTGATGAAGATCTCTTGACCGCCCGGGTGGTGCGTGGCGGCTCGTGGCACGACCCCGCCGGGGGCTGTCGGGTGTCGTGCCGCAGTGCCGGCCGCCCATCCGGACGCTTCGCCGACGTCGGCTTTCGTCTCGTGAGGTCAGGGCCGGCCTAGCCTTCGACCCTCGGACTCTCTTCCCTTGGCTCTTTCTTCCTGGAGCCCCCCGACCGCCCCGGCCGGCCCTGCCCGGCCAATGGGGCCGGTCGGATAGGGGCGGAGGGAGCCGTCGCCAAATCGGGCTGGTGACGTCGAGTCGGTGAACAGGTGCGAGCTTGGAAACTTCCATAGTAGATGGGGTCCTGCCTTCACAAAGCGCCTCAGATTGTCTCTGGAGATCGTCCATTGCCTCCGCTATCCGATACGAAGGCCATCGCGTGGGGGGCGTTCCCTGCGGATTGTCGCCGAGGGTGACACGACGTGAATTCAGCATCCTCGAAATCAGTCCCGCGCAGCCCCTTGAATATCAGCACTCCGCGCGGATCTTCTATGAACGCGTAGTCAACGTGATCCACATAGGGTGCGCGACATCGCTCACCATGTCGCGCACAATGGCCCTTGACCAGCGTGTTCCGGTATATACCGCTTTCACACACTGCTAGTGCGGCCTGCACTCGCCGACCTTGGTGCTGCCCATGGTGGCCAGACCGCGCTACAATGCCTCCATGTCGCTCCCCCAGTGCAAGGCCATCGTCCTCTACGGAAGGGATGCCAAAGGCAACCGTTCCGGGCTCGTCCCACCACGGATTTGCCAGCGAGTCGCCAAGCACGGCGACTACTGCGGGGTGCACAGCCCGCAGGCCGAGGTTCAGGATCTCCTCCGCGAGTGCCTCGCCTACGACTGGGAGCGGAAGGTGAAGTCGTGGGAGGATCGACGTCAACGAGAGCGTGAGAAGGAGGGGCTGCGCGTGGCCTGGGGGATGGCAGAGGCCGCACGGCAGCTGCAGCTCACCAAACTCGCGACGTTCTTGAGCATCAAGCGCTACGATGTGGCGAAGGTGTGGGGGGAGGCCTCTGGGTAGAGCGGGGAGGGGAACCTGTTGTGCGGGTGGGCGATCTGCCCAAGAGGCTGGAGGGGCGTTGCCGCCGTCCTCGGGCAAGGTGGGCGATGAGCTACGAGGTGTGGTTCGTCATCTCCTGATGGCGGCTGAGTTCCAGCACAGGTCAGGTGGAGGGTAGCGTGGACGTGAGGATCTGGACTTCGGGTGATCCGGCATTGGCCATCGAGGGGATGGCCGAGGCTTTGAGCACCGTGGGGCGCGAGCGATAGCCGGTGTGGGCCCTCCACGTAGAACCCGTACAACCCGGAGAACCACCCCGCGATCTCGAGTTCTACGGGTTCTACGGGTTCTACGTTGACCTGGAGCCCCGGAGGGCCGGGTGCAATTCGAGCTTGGGGGAGCGCTTGCGTCCACCCTTCGGGCCCGAGGGCGGCACCAAGGCGAACTGGATCATTCCATGCTCTTCGAGCTTGTGCAGGATCGGCCAGAAGGCTTCCATGTCGTCGAAGTCGCTGCAGCGGAGTTTGTTGAAGATATCGCTGGCGGTCATGCCCGAAGTCCAGTTCTCCGCGAGGCTGGCGAGCACCCGGTTCGCGAATCTGGTCGTCTTGTCGAAGCCGCTCTTGCCGAAGGCGATTTTTGCGTGGACCTCGGCATAGCGGCAGATCTCGATGGCGGCGTCCATGGTGCCTGCGCTGATCGGAACGGACAACATGGACAGGGGCTCGCCTGCACCAGACAGGTGCAGAAGGCCCGCGATCTTGATCGCGTGAGCCGCCAACCGCGCCCCCCAGGCTCTCAAGCTCGAAGCTCCCAGGCGACCCACCAGCCGTAGCTCTCGCTCACAGGCCGCGGCATACCTCTGGTACGCTTCCGTCGCCCCCGTCGAAAGGCGAAGCTCTGCAGGCGGAGAAGGTTCTTTCGTAGCGATCCCAGGCCGGCTGAAGGCAAGGAGCTGCGTGACGGTGGTGTAGAAGCCCTCCAGTACCTCCTGCGGGATCGGATCGGGTGGCGGGTCGTAGTGTCGATATCCGGCAATACCCGGGGGAACGCTGAAGAGGAACCGCGCGGCCAGGCCACGGTCGATCACCTCCTCGTTCGCCAGGAACTCGGCCATGACGTGGGGCTGGACGGGCAAGATCAGGGTGAGGAGGGGGCGCCGCACATGGACCGAGCCCCGGCTCACTCGGTCGAGACGCAGATCCTCGCCGGAGTAGGCCTTCAACAGGATGCTGATGTTCTGCCCGGCTCGGCCGCCGTAGCGGATGCCCATCATGGTCTTGAAGTCTAGATCGGAATCGATGGCTGCGAGCTGTCCACCCTGCCTACTGAGAAGCGAGACCTGTTCTTCTGGGGTCACGTTCTCGAATAGCACCCGTGGGACAGCGGGCGAGCCGAGTTTTTCGAGCTCGCTATCCAGTCTGTCGAGCTGCTCGTTGAGTTCATCGCGTGGGCCTTCTGGCTTCCCCTGGTGGAAGTCTCGCATCAATCGGTCCCGTTGCTTCTCGAGCAGCTGCCGCTCTCTGTTTGCTCGGCATACCGACTGGGTCCATCGCTCCTGGCATGATCGCTCGAAGCGCTCGACCGGTGCGCGTAGCAGAGTGAGCAGGCTGCTCTTTCTCTCTCCAGAGTCCAGCGCGACCATCTGGTAGAGGTTCAGGTATTCGCTGTAGTCATCGCGGACGCGGACGGTGATGCGGTTGCCGACGGATGCAGCGAGCACCCCCAGGGCCACGAAGCTAGCGAGGTCCACGGGAACCTGGATCGCCTCGCTGGCACAGAGCACGAGCTGCTCGAGGGCGGCGGAAAGTGCAGGCACTGGGAATCGCGGTGGATCGGGGACGGCGAGCAGCGAAATGGGATCGTCCCAGTCCGCATCCGCAATTGGTGGTCGCGACTCCGTGCACCGCACCGCACCCGCGGCGGGGTCGTCGGGGAGACGCCCCTGCTGAAGAAGATCATTGTCGTCGAGGGCCATCAGCTAGCGCTGCCAGCGTTCGAACGGAGAACTTCGATGCCGGCGTTGACGAGCGCGCGTTCGATAGCATCCCCATAGTCCTTGCCCTTCTCATCGCCCTGGGTCCGGATGACGACCTCAGGAAGCTCTGTGAAGCAGCAAGTGTAGCCTTCCCACCAGGAGCCGTTGTAAACGCCCATAATGACGTAGCCATTGTGCCCGACCTTGTGCAGCCTCTGCACCCAGGTGAGGAAGTCTGGCCCACCTTCGACGATGAGTCCGCGGTCCGCGGGTACACCCTCACCGCCAGCCTGTTGCGAGCCGAGAAGCTTGAGCATGTTGGCGTTGGCGAAGCAGAGTCGCCGCACACCGAAGCCCTTCGGGTGGAGCGACTTCCGCACTCCGTTTGACTGGTCGGTCGGGAACCTGGAAATCGAGCACCGGGCGCTGAAGCTTCGCATCCGGCCTTCACTTTCGTACATGGGGAGGAGAAGTCTGTGCCCCGAATCGACCCAGTTCATGTTTCTGCACCTCGCCCATGGCGGGCACTTGGTTTTTGATGGGAGTACACGCACGAGGTCGAGGTCAGCCAGAATCCCAGTGTCAAATGCTCGCTCATTGCTGCACCAGCTCTCGAACTCCTTGTCCTCTGTCACTGGCCTTGCAGCGCTCCACAGCGCAAGGACCTGATCTTGTGGGGGGTACTCGATGGTGTTCTCCGGCCTGTTGGTGCCACCCTGTGGCCCACGACTGCATGCTCGAGGCGGGTCAGCGATTCGCGTTCCTTCAGCTCCGGTGAACCACACTCGAAGCCTGCCCCAGCGGGAGTCGCCGGCGCGCAGTTTTTCCCCGAACAGGTCCAAGCAGACCAGGTCGATGCCATCTCCCCAACTACCGCAGGCGTAGCACGTCCATGTCCGTTCCCCTGGATGGATGCGTACCGGCAGGCGGGAGTCGGTTCGGCCACGTCGTTCTGCGCAGCAGCCTGGTAGAGGACACGGTCCAAAGGCTTCATTCCCGTGAACAACGAATCCGAGGATGCCCGCGATCTCGGAGATGAGGACTTGGCGTGCGGTTTCGAGGTACGAACCGTCGCCACCACTGTTAGAATACTGACGCATCGCTTCTCTCCAGCGGTGCTGGCGGCCGCGCCGATGCTACCGGCGGCGGCCGCTTTGTTTGTGGGAATGAAGATGTCAGAGAACGGCGTCAGTCCTGGTCGTCGTAGTCCTCGTCGTCGTCATCCTCGGTGACTTCCACGACAGCATCATCCAGAACCTGGTCACGGATGGCATCGCGATAGCCGCGCCGGTAGGCGGTCTCCTCGCCTTCGTCTTCTTCGTCGCACATGCGGTGGGGGTGGGGTGACATGCTCATGTTCTCCTGGGGTGGACCCGTGGCTGCTAGCCAGGGTCGTGGTGATGTTGGGCCGACCCGTCAGCGACGGGATCGGCCACGGCGAGTGGACTGGCTTGACGAAATCTGGGGCGTGCTGGGCGAGCGCACTGGCGTCACGCGCTCGGCGAGCCAGGCCTCCAGGGCCTCGGGATCGAAGCGCACACAGCGCTGGGAGAAGCGGATGACTGGGATGCGCTTCTGGCTGACCCACGAATAGAGGGTACCGAGCGGAACCGAGAGGAAATCGGCAGCTTCTTGGTAGGTTAGTAGCGACTTCACGGTGGCCTCCTGGAATCTGCTGGACCTTGCCAGACGCTCCAACGGTATTCGCAGAGGCGCGGAGTGGTAATGGAACAGAAACCTCTGGAAGCCGAAAACGGGCAAAGTTCGCCCCAAAGAAGCTTCTTCCTCCACATGCTGCCGCTGTCGACCTTTCAGACGAAGGCGGCTCCAAACCTCTACTGGCTCATCGCTGCCAGCCTGGCGCCAGAAGGGAGGTTCGAGAATGTCCCCAGTGGTGCTCGTGTTCCCCTCTTGCTGGTCTTGCCGCTCACTGAGCCTCTGCTCGACCGCGCTGCTGTTGCGGAGATCGAGGCCTGTGCCTCAAAGGGTCAGGATTTGCCCATCACCGAGGCTGACCTGATCCAGAAGGTGCCCGAAAGTTGGGGAGGAGACCAGGCGCATGAGCTTCTGCGCTTCCGGCCGCGCGGCATCGACATCTTCGAGTGCCTGGAGAGCGCCAAGGAAATCACCAATGATCTCAGGGAGGGGCTGCTCTCTGACAACGAGGACCGATACCGGCGAACCATTGGGAAGATCCGAGCAATCCATTCCTGGTTCCTGCTCCTTCCGCAAGCCATCCGCATCCTCAATTGGAGGTACGGCCTGCCAGATGGCCCAGAAGACGTCGAGAGCGCGATTAAGCTCCTGACGGGCCCACTCGCCCGCGAGCTCTCCCCCCGCAGTGGCGGACGGCCGACGAAAACCATGGCTTCGCCCAGAGTGCTCGCCGCTCTATATGAAGAACTCATCTTGCGGCCGTCGCCACACACGACTGGGGAGAAGTCGAGGCAGATCAAGGCGGCTATGAAGGCGACCACATTGCTGGCCGAGGGCACTGAGGCATCGAAGGACGAGGAGCGGCGCAAATCCATCTACGACGAGATTCGGATGGGCAACACGCGCCTAGCAGAGAAGGGCATCAGACAGATCGCCGTTCCGTTCGTCGATGAGCCCATCATGTCTGATGAGGACAGCTCGATAGTGAAAGACCTTCGCGTGCAGGCAGAAGCAGGAGATGGAGACACGGGATTCTTCATCCGGCATCAAGCATTCAGCAGTGCCCTGGAGCGCTGGGCATGCCAGCCAGAGACGTACCGGCGGATGATCGCGATCTGCGGTGGCGATGCAACCGCGCTTCGAAAACTCCCGTACGGGTACACCAATTTTCCCTGGGAGCTTGGAGACATCACGCCCGAAGGGGTACGGCGTCGCTCGGAAAGCTGATTGTCTCCCCAGGAGACTCCCCCAGCACGACCTCATCCAGCAACACCAAGTCCTCCTCGTGTGCCACAGGCACCATGTGGGCATACCGCTGGCGTCATCCTGTCCCAGCCCGCCCTACCATCCTGGCTCAGCCCCTCTTCATCCAGTCGAACGCTACCATCTCCCACGCTCTGCTCCCGGTAGCCGTGGTGGGACGAGCTTTCACCCTGCTGTTTGAACCGGGGCCGGACGTACGGCGGCTCAACGGCCGAGGACAGCCCCCCAGAGTCACGCCTTTTACCTAGCAGGGATGGATTGGGCTCACGTCATCGCCGCCCTAGTTAGCGCCGACTCGAACCTGTGCTTCCTGGGCTGCGGCCACGAGATGTTGGACAACGAGCACGTCCGGTGGCCCGGCGAGCGCCCGGGTTCTGGTTGGCTGCGGGTGTGGCGGTGGGTGCTGCTGCGAGGCCGTCTCCTCTGCATCGAACTGCCGCGTACTTCGGCTTGGTTCCTTCTTCCAGCTGTCGAAATCACATTCTGACGTTCGCACCGACGAAGTCCACAACCACCTCGCTGACGCCACACGAATCACCGCGCCTCCTGCCGCCTCCGCCGCCCAGAAATCCGCCTTCCACGACAGTCGGGGGTTGATCGTGTCCGGCGATACCTGCGACCCTCTGGGCGTGGAGGATGCCGTGCCGGTTCAATCAGCGAACTTTGCCTTCCTGGCCGTTCACGACGAGCTGCTCGTCCGCTATGCCGCCCAGGCCGAGCGCTACTTCGCCGAGGACCCGAACACCGCCCTCATCAAGCTCCGGCAGTTCGCGGAGCTGCTTGCCCAGCAGGCTGCCGCCAATGCAGGCGTCTACACCTCACCCTTGGTCTCGTTCGTCGATGTGCTTGGCAACCTGTGGGACCGGGGACTGCTCCAGCCCGAGGTCTCCCAGCTCTTCCACGGGCTCCGCAAGGCCGGAAACGCTGCCGCCCACGACCACCAGGGCACCCAACGGGACGCCCTGCACCAGCTCAAGATGGCCAGGAAGCTCGCCGTCTGGTTCCATCGCACGTTCGGACGACCCACCAATTTCAAGCCTGGCCCCTTCGTCCCTCCACCTGACCCCACAGGGGCCGAGGAAGCGCTCCAGAGTGAGCTTCTTCGGCTTCGGGATGAACTCGCCGTGCATGAGGCCCAAGTCGCCGAAGCGACGCTCACTGCCCAGCAGGAGGCTGACCTTCGTGCTCGAGCCGAAGCGAGGGCCAAGGCTGCCTATGAAGACGTGACCGCGGCGATGGAGCTGGCCGAAGAGACTGCAGAGCAGCTCGAAGTAGAACGACAGAGGTTCCAGGTACGCTTGGCGGCATCGCAAGCGAGTGCCGTCGCTGCATCCCCCGACCAGGTCGCCGCTGTCGTCCAGGCGGCCCAGGTCGCAGGCGCCGATCTCGACCTCACCGAGGCCGAGACCCGCAAGCTCATCGACGCCCAGCTCGTCGAGGTTGGCTGGGAGGTAGACTCCGAGGTTCTTCGCCATGCCAAGGGAACCCGCCCAGCCAAAGGGCGGAACCTCGCCATCGCTGAATGGCCGACGGCGTCCGGCCCCGCGGACTACGTGCTCTTCGTAGGCCTCACGCCCGTTGCGGTCGTGGAGGCGAAGCGGATCGCGACCAACATTCCAGCTCAGATCGGACAGGCCGAGCGGTACAGCCGCGACATCGCGTTCTCCGCAGAATTGACCTCGCCTGGTGGGCCCTGGGGTGCCTTCGGGGTGCCCTTCCTGTTCGCTACCAATGGACGCCCTTACCTGCGGCAGCTCGTGACCGCCTCAGGCATCTGGTTCCGCGATGCGCGCCGCAGCACGAACCACGCTCGGGCTCTCGAGGGCTGGTACACGCCGGATGGCCTCAGCAAGCTCTTGAAGCAGGACAAAGCAGCTGCCGAGGATCGCCTCGCCGCTGAACCCGCCGACTACCTTCCGCTCCGCGACTACCAGCGAGACGCCATCGCTGCCGTCGAGCGGGCCGTTGTTGCGGGACAACAGGACATGCTACTCGCGATGGCGACCGGAACCGGCAAGACTCGTACGGCGATCTGCATGGTCTACCGACTCATCAAGTCGGGTCGCTTCAACCGGGTGCTATTCCTCGTTGATCGCACATCACTCGGCGACCAGGCGCACGAGTCCTTCAAGAACGTGAAGCTCGAGCAGCTCCAGTCCTTTGAACAGATCTACGACGTGAAGGGGCTGGGCGACATCGTCCCCGACACCGATACTCGGCTCCAGTTCGCTACCATCCAGGGCATGGTCCAGCGGCTCATCTACCCATCGGATGAAGCCGAACCATTGCCCGTCGACCAGTATGACTGCATCGTCGTGGACGAGTGCCACCGGGGCTACAACCTCGACCGGGACATGTCGGACGCGGAGCTCACGTTCCGCTCCGAGGACGACTACATCAGCAAGTACCGGCGGGTGCTGGACCACTTCGACGCCGTTCGCGTCGGGCTCACGGCGACACCGGCGCTGCATACAACCGAGATCTTCGGCGACCCGGTCTACACATACAGCTACCGCCAAGCGGTCATCGACGGCTACCTGGTAGACCACGAGCCACCGCTCCGCATCGTCACCGCCCTGGGTGAGGACGGCATCACGTGGCTCGTGGGCGAGAAGATGGAGGTCTATAGGGTCAAGCAGCAGAAGCTCGACCTCATCCACACCCCCGACGAGGTCACCATCGAGCTCGACCGCTTCAACCAGGCGGTGGTGACCGAGAACTTCAACCGTGTGGTCTGCAAGGAACTGGCGAACCACATCGATCCATCGCTACCGGGCAAGACCCTTGTCTTCTGTGCCACCGACGTCCACGCCGACCTGGTGGTGATGCTGCTCAAGGAGGCCTTCGAGGCGATGTACGGCTCCATCGAGGACGACGCGGTCGTCAAGATCACCGGAGCCGCCCACAAGCCCGGCCAGCTCATCCGCCACTACAAGAACGAGACCAATCCACGGGTCGCGGTGACGGTCGACTTGTTGACCACGGGTATCGATGTGCCCGAGATCGTGAATCTCGTGTTCATCCGACGCATCCGGAGCCGCATCCTCTACGAGCAGATGATGGGCCGGGCGACGCGGCTGTGTCCCGACATCGGCAAGCAGTATTTCCGCATCTTCGACGCCGTGGACCTCTACGCGGCCCTCGACCCATACTCGTCAATGAAGCCGGTAGTGGTGAATCCGAAGATCCCATTCACCCAGCTGGCGAAGGAACTGGCGACGCTGTCGGACCGAGTGGCCCGCAACGAGGTGCTCGACCAGCTGGGTGCCAAGCTGCAGCGCAAGGCTCGGAGCCTGACCGGGGTCGCCCTGGACCAGTTCGTCACCTTGGCCGGGATGGAGCCGAGAGAGCTGGTTTCGTCGATGCGAGCCTGGGGGGCGGAGGCCACCTCGACATGGCTCGCCGAGCACTCGGAGCTGGCGCTATGGCTGGATACGGTGGTCACCGGTGATGGCCCGGTGCTGCTGATCTCGCACCACGAGGACGAACACCGTCGAACTGAGCGTGGCTACGGCACCGCTGGCCGTCCCGAGGACTACCTGGAGTCCTTCGGAGCGTTCATCAGGGAGCACCTGAACGACCTCCCGGCTCTGTTGGTCGTGACCCAGCGGCCGAGGGAACTCACCCGGCAGCAGCTCAAGGCGCTGAAGCTCAAACTCGACAAGGCCGGGTTCACCGAGGCGGGGCTCCGGGTGGCGTGGCAGGAAGCTACGAACCAGGACATCGCTGCCACCATCATCGGGTTCATCCGGCAGCAGGCGTTGGGTTCGCCGCTGATTCCGTACGACGAGAGGGTGAATCGAGCGATGGCCCGTATCCTGTCGAGCCAGCCGTGGACGATGCCCCAGCGGAAGTGGCTGGAGCGGATCGGGAAGCAACTGAGAGTTGAGACCATCGTTGACCGCGAGGCTCTGGATCGCGGGCAGTTCAAGGCCCAGGGCGGGTTCAACCGGCTCAACAAGGTGTTCGGTGGACACCTGGATGACGTGCTCGGTCAAATCAGCGAAGCCGTGTGGGAAGACGTGGGATGACGCAGGAATGCCGCGAGTGGATCGACGATGCCTTGGACCGCCTCGGAGTGAACCGGCTGCGAGGCCCTCTGATGGTACAGGCAGTGAACGGCACGAGAGGTTGGGAGTCCGCCCCGATCTCCCTGCGGGAGGGGTACCACCTTCCTCGGGTATCCGGCAAGATCCGCTACTACCCGGTTGGCCAAGAAGGTTTCGATTGGCTCCGAGACACCCTGCAGGCCCATGGGGAAGACGCCTTTAGACTATACCTCTTCCTTGCAGATTTCTAACGGAGACAGAATAGCTTGACCGCCACCCACGACATCGTCGCCCGCCTCTGGAGCCTCTGCCACGTCCTCCGCGACGACGGCATCACCTACCACGAGTACGTCACCGAGCTGACCTACTTGCTCTTCCTCAAGATGGCCCAGGAGACCAATACCCAGGGCCAACTCCCCGAGGGCTGGCGGTGGAAGGACCTCGAGTCTCGCGACGGCCTCGAGCAGCTCACCTACTACCGGCGGCTGCTCATCAACCTCGGCTCGGCCCAGTTCAAGGACGACGAGGACGTCATTCGCCAGGTGCCGCACCGCGTGGTGTCCATCTTCGCCAACGCGGGCACCTCGCTCCGCGAGCCCAGAAACCTCGCCAAGCTGGTCGAGAACATCGACAAGCTCGACTGGTATTCGGCCCGTCAAGAGGGCCTGGGTGATCTGTACGAGGGGCTGCTCGAGAAGAACGCGAACGAGAAGAAGTCCGGCGCGGGCCAGTACTTCACGCCCCGACCGCTCATCGAGTGCATGATCGCCCTCGTACAGCCCCAGCCTGGTGAGGCGGTGCAGGACCCAGCCGCGGGCACGGGTGGCTTTCTGGTGATGGCCGACCGCTACGTGAAGGAGCGCAGCGACGACCTGTTCGACCTGAGCGAGCAGCTTCAGGTCTTCCAGCGGAGACAGGCATTCTTCGGCATGGAGTTGGTGCCCGACACGCACCGGCTCCTACTGATGAACATGATGCTCCACGACATCGAGGGTGACCTGTTGCTCGGCGACACGCTCTCCCCGGCTGGCTCCGAACTTCCGAAGGCCGACATCATCCTCACCAACCCGCCCTTCGGCACCAAGACCGGCGGTGGTCGGCCATCGCGGGATGACTTCACCCACCAGACATCGAACAAGCAACTCGCCTTTGTTCAGCACGTCTACCGGGGGCTCAAGCCCGGTGGTCGGGCCGCAGTCGTGGTGCCCGACAACGTGCTGTTCGAGGCAGGCGTCGGCCAGCAGATCCGGGCTGACCTGATGGACAAGTGCGACCTGCACACCATCCTCCGGCTACCGACCGGTATTTTCTACGCGGGCGGCGTGAAGACGAACGTGCTGTTCTTCACCAAGGGGGCCTACGGCAAGGAGAAGGGAAACACCAAGCACGTGTGGGTCTACGACCTGCGGACGAACATCCCGACCTTCGGCAAGCGGACGCCGTTGACCCTCGAGCACTTCGAGCCCTTCACGGCCGCGTTCGGGCACGACCCGCTCGGCAAGGCTGCGAGGACGGACGGGGGTGATGAGGGTCGCTGGCGGCAGTTCACGCGGGCCGAGATCAAGAAGCGGGGCGACAACCTCGACCTCACCTGGCTCCGGGACGACAGCGTGGAGCGGGCCGAAGACCTTCCCGACCCCGAGGACGTGGCCGCCGAGATTCTCGGGCACCTACGGGTGGCGATGGAGGAGATGGAGGCGTTGACGGACATCTTGGCGGGTGGTGTTGATGACGACTCTCTACTTGAGGTGTCGGCGTGAAGCTCTGGACCGTTCCGGAATCATGGGTTTGGTCTGTGTTTCACGATGTCGCGACGGTTGACTCCAACCTGGTTGACCCCTCTGGATACGCGAGTTCTCCGCACATTGCCCCGAACCACATTGAGTCGGGGACCGGCAGGTTGCTGCCCTATGCGACGGTGGCCGAGGATGGAGTCACCTCCGCCAAGCACCTGTTTCGATCTGGGCACATCATCTACAGCAAGATTCGTCCCTACCTGGCGAAAGCTGTGCTGGTGGATTTTGATGGCCTCTGCAGTGCGGACTGCTACCCGGTTGGCACACCAATGGTGGCATCGTTCCTACATCGTTGGATGATCACCAGCACATTCACCGAAGCGACCTCAAAGAGTCAGGGTCGGACTGTCCTTCCAAAGATCAATCAGAAAGCTCTCGCCACGATGGACGTGCCTGTTGCCCCCCTCAACGAGCAACGCCGCATCGTCGCCAAGATCGATGCCCTCCAGGCCCGCTCCCGCCGTGCCCGCGAGGCCCTCGACGCCATCCCGGCCCTCATCGACCGATTCCGCCAGAGCGTGCTCGCGGCGGCCTTCCGGGGCGACCTGACCGCCGACTGGCGGGCGAAGCACCCCGACGTGGAGCCGGCGTCCGTCCTGCTCGACCGCATCCTGGCCGAGCGCAAGGTGCGGTGGGTCGAGGCCGCGGTCGAGAAGGTTCGCGCCAAGGCAGAGGCGAAGGCCAGAAAGGCAGGCAGGCCGTGGGGGCCGACGGACGACAAGAAGGTCGCCATAGCGGCGAAGGGGAAGGCGGAGGAGAAGTACAAGGAGCCCGAGCCGGTGGATGCGGAGTCCGAGGGGCTGTCGGAGCTGCCGAATGGGTGGTGTTGGGCACGCTTGGAGACGCTCACGCCAGCGGACGCCCTCATCGTCTACGGCATCATCCAGCCAGGGCCGCACATCGAAGACGGCGTGCCGTTCATCCGCCCAGTTGACATCACCAACGGGACGGTGAACAAAGACGCACTGCCTCGAACGTCGCCAGAGATTGCCGCCGCGTACGAGCGGGCTGCTCTGGAGGCGGGGGACCTCGTGTACTCCATCGTCGGCACCATCGGAAAGTGGCTCATTGTACCACCCTCACTAGTGGGGGCGAACATTACGCAGTCGTCGGTGCGCCTGCGTCCGGTGTATCCGCTGGACGCCGAGTATCTGCTCCAAGCGTTGGGCTCTTTCGCCGTTCAGAAGCAGATGGCGAAGTACCTCTTCGGGAACGCGATCCAGCGACTCAACGTCGGTCATGTCCGTTCGCTGGCCGTTCCGCTGCCTCCATCTGACGAGCGGGAAGAGATGATCTCACGGGCAAAAGCCGGCCTGACGATGATCGATACCCTTGGAGGTCGTCTGGACTCTGCTCGTAGGCAAGCAACCACCCTCAACCAGGCCATCCTCGCCAAAGCATTCCGGGGCGAACTTGTCCCCCAGGACCCCAACGACGAGCCTGCCTCCGTGCTCATCGAACGCATCAAGGCCGAGCGAGAGGCTGCCGCCCCCGCGAAACGGAAGCGCCGGAGCCGCCCTCGGAAGCGGTCGTGACGCGGCATCCCAGCGGCGTCGTCAAGAAGCGAGTACAAGCACACGCTGCCGCCTACGCAGCCCACAAGGGCCTGCAGGCCCACACCACGGCGTCTGGGGTGGTGATCTTCAAGCCCGGCGACAACTTCCACCCAGCCGCGTTCGAGCAAATCACGAGGAAATCCGATTGGCAGAAGCGCGCGGCCAAGGGCCACTCCCATAGAAGGAGCTTCCCTACCGCGTTCGCTCAGGCCGCTGAGATGGACTCCTGCAACAGCTCCGATGCTTTGCTGATGAACCTCTTCTGCCACCCCCAGTTTCCCGTCGACAAGGCAAAGTTCAAGGCCGACACCGGAATCCTGTGGTTCCCGCCGCGATTCGGGGTGTCGGCCAAACTGCCTGTTGTCTCGGGTGGCGAGAACACCCAGCTAGACATGGTGCTGGGAACGTCGCATGGTGCCCCGATCTTCGAAGCGAAGCTGACGGAGGCGGACTTCACGGAGAAGTCCGCCCGCATCGTGGAGCGGTACAACGACCTGGAGACGGTGTTCGATGTCGCCGATCTGCATCGCACCGGTGTTGGACGGCATTTCTGCGACTACCAGCTCATTCGCAACGTCCTGGCGGCCCATCATCGTGGGGCACCCTTCTTCTTACTGATCGATCGCCAGCGCGATGATCTTGCTGACAGGTTTGACGCTCTCCTGGGGCGGGTTCGCGACGATCGCCTTCGGCAGAATCTGCGGCGCGTCACCTGGCAGCAGCTCGCACGTCACGCGCCATCTGACCTACGGAGCTTCTTGTCGATGAAGTACGGCATCGGAGTCACCTGATGCACTGCCGCGATGTCGGGTTGAGCAGGTTGGGCTCATCTACGTCGCGACGAGGTAAGCCTCGATGATCCCCAACACCGTTTCTGCACAGCACATCCTGGCGGCCCTCGCCGCCATCGGCCGGGACGGCGTGCCCAAGGGTCGCCACAGCCGCGGCTACGAACTCGTCCACCAGGGCCACCGCTACCCGCCCAAGTACACCGTCGCCCTCGCAGCCAAGCTCGCCACCGGCACCTTCCTCGACTCCGAGAGCTTCGGCGGCGGAGCTGAGACCAACGCCTTCCTCGAGCGACTTGGGTTCAACGTGGTCGCCAAGGGGACACGGGCCCCCACGCCACCCGTTGCCGCGTCCTCCAACAAGTTTCGCGTCGGCAGGGTGTTCCTCAACCTGGGCATCAGGCAGAGCGAGTACCGGGCGATGCCCGAGGGCAAGGCGAAGGCCTTCGACAAGCTCTCCTACCGTCAGTTCACGCGGAGCCCGAAGGCCTACCGAGCTAGGATTCTCAATCTGATCGACCAAGCCCATCGAGCCGGAGCAGAAGTTGTCGTTCTGCCTGCTTGTGCCCTGCAAGTCTACAAGACGATCGGCCTCGATGACTACGCGGTGCCAGCCGTGCCCCTCGTCGTCGCCGGTGGTGCCGACAACCGGGGTGAGTTCGCCGTGGTCTTCCGGAACGGCATCGTGAGCGAGAGGTTCGACGCACAGAACGTCCACTGGGTAGATGCAGGCGGCTTCACCGTGATGGCGGCCATCTCGTCGACCATCGGCAAGGTGATCAACGATCGGTACGTGCCTCCGGTGCTCTCCATGAGGCACCCTCCAGGTCGCGCCAAGCCGGTGCTCATCATGGACGTGGGCCATGTGCGTATTCCACCGAAGCTGATCACCTGTTCCACATGAAGCTGGACAGTCATTCCACGTGAAGCTGGACAGTCATTCCACGGCAAGCTGGTCACCCTTCGGAGCGAAGCGACGCTGGTTTG
>Ga0307987_1000026_pt1 | contig 87692 bp, 64 predicted proteins | sample EllFjometagen181_FD_203157 | JGI IMG/M metagenome (GOLD analysis project Ga0307987, IMG submission 203157) | Marine microbial communities from Ellis Fjord, Antarctic Ocean - #181 | ecosystem: Environmental > Aquatic > Marine > Unclassified | place: Southern Ocean | collected 2014-10-08 | reverse complement strand
CCGCATCATCGAAGAACACGGCGGCAGCATCGACGTCAACAGCTCCATGGGCGTCGGGACCACCTTCACCGTTCGCCTGCCCCTGGCCGAGCAACCCACATCCACCGAGAGGCGCAAAGCATGAAGCGCATCATGATCGTCGACGACGACGTAGCGGTGACCAACTACCTCATGGTGGCGCTGGTCCAGACCGACCGCTTCGAGCCCGTGGTCATCAACGACTCCCGGCGGGTGCTCGAGACCCTCGAGCGCGACCCAGCCGACATCATGCTGCTGGACATGGACATGCCCTATGTCAGCGGCATGGACATCCTGCGGCGCCTGGGTGACCTCGGCGTGGACATCCCCGTGGTCGTGCTCACCGGCGTGCCGGACGTGGAGCTGGCGGTCAAGGCCATGAAGCTGGGCGCCTTCGACTACCTGGTCAAGCCGGTCGAGGACGAGGAGCTGGTCGGGGTGCTCGACAACGCCCTGCGCCACCACGCCATGAACCGCTCCATCCAGCAGCTGCCCACCGAGCTGTCGCGGGAAGACCTCGACGACCCCAAGGCCTTCGCCCACGTCCCAACCCAAGACGCCGCCATGATCCGGGTGCTGCACGCCGCCGAGCGTATGGCCCGCAGCGACATGGCCGTGTTCATCTCGGGCGAGAGGGGCACCGGCAAGGAAGCCCTGGCCAAGGCCATCCACAAATCCAGCCCCCGCTGCAGCGACAAGTGCGTGGCTCTGGACGTGGCCGCCATCAACCCCGACCAGTTCCCGGCGGACTTCTTCGGCCAGGCCCAGCGCTGGGGAGACCAGGAGCAAGAGCGCCCGGGCTTTCTCGAGAAGGCCAGCCCAGGCACCCTCTTCCTGGACAATATCGAGCAGCTCACCATGCCCATGCAGGTGCGCCTGCGCCGGGTACTGCAAGAGGGCGAGTACTACCGGGAGGCAAGCACCGAGATCCGTCTGTCCGAGGCCCGCTTCGTGGTCTCGTCCACCTGCGATCTCACCGCCAAGGAATACAAGGGCCGCTTCGACCGCGATCTGCTGTACCACCTGATGGTGAACAACCTGGTCATCCCGCCCCTGCGGGACCGGCGGGGCGACATCCCCCTGCTCGCCGAGCACTTCCTGAAGAAGTACAGCAAGCGCTTCCGGCGTCGGGTCCCCGGCTTCGACCAGGCCTTCCTCGAGGCCCTGGCCAGCTACGACTTCCCGGACAACGTCCAGGAGCTGCGCACCATCGTCAAGGCTTCCTTGGTGGCCACCGACGACGACCAGTACATCGGTGTGGACGCGCTCCCCGCCTGGATCCGCGACCGCATCGAGAAGGGCGATCCCGATCCCCTCGACGCCCCGGAGCCCCTGCGCGAGATTGAGCGCGACCACGTGCAGCGCGCGCTTCGGTACTACAACGGCGACCGCGACCGCACGGCCCGCGAACTGGCCATCACCTTGTCCGAGCTGGATGAGCTGCTGAACTGACCCGGCGCCGCCAGCCTACATGCCAGCCCCGAACAGCAGGTACACCGCACCGGAATCGACGCCACCGCTATCCTCGGCCGGTGCGCTGATGGCGAGATCGTCGGTGCCGTCCCCGTCCAGATCCCCAAGGCCCAGCGCGCAAAAGCCCGCCTGATCGTCGGGGGCCGCGCCGGTGACGGACAGCTCGGCAGCGTCGATGCCCACGGTGCCCTCGACGAGGCTGTAGAACACCGCCAACACTCCGGCGTTGAGCTGCGCGCGATCGGACCGGAACGCCCCCACCGCGAAGTCGTCCCGTCCATCGCGGTCCAAATCGCCGGCGGCGGCCACGGTGAGGCCCGTGTAGTCCTCGCGCGCTTCGCCTGTGATGGTGGCGGTCGCCGCCTGGTGGATGGGCTGCACACCCGCGGGGGGACCCAACACCAGGTAGGCGGCTCCGGCATTGTCGCCACCTTCGTCGTGGCCGTCGGCGCCGACGATCAGATCGAGCAGCCCGTCGCCGTCGATGTCGCCCGCCACGGCCGCCCGGGTGCCCACCCAGTCGGCGGGGTGCTCACCACTGAGGATTCCGTCGGCATCCGCGAGGTCCAGCTCGCCATCGAAGGGTGCCAACAGCGTGTAGACCTCGCCCGCGGCGGAGCTCGCCGCGCCAGCCTTGAACGAGGTGATCACGAGATCGTCCAGGCCGTCTCCATCGATGTCGTTGCCGCCCTCGACCCAGCGGCCGAGGTAGTCGCCATCCTCGATACCCACCAGGGTGACGTCGGCCTGTGAGCTGTCCAGCTGGCCCTCGGCGAGGGGGCCATGGAACAGGTAGGCCATGCCCGATGATGCACCGTCACCGTTGGTGGCGCCGGGCGCGGTGATCACCAGATCGGCGGCGCCGTCGCCATCCACATCCCCCGCACAGCCAACGTCCTCGCCCAGGCGCTGGTTGTCGGCGGTGGGATGAATGCGCACCGAGGCGTCGGACAAGCTCTGCTCGCCGCTGCCTGCCGCGAACATCACGTAGGCCGCCCCCGCAGAGCGGCCCAGCAGGTCCGTGGACCGCGCCCCGACGATGAGATCCGCCAGCCCGTCACCGCTCAGGTCGCAACCATTGGCCACCGCATCGCCCGCCTCGGCCATGTCGCTGACCCCCAGCCAGGTGGCATCGGACTCGGCCATGGAGCGGGCCCCCTCGAAGGGACCCAGCAGCACAAAGGCGGCACCGTTCTGAGCTGGGCCCGCCAGGTGATGCCGGGCTCCGACCACGAGATCCAGGGCGCCATCGCCGTTGATGTCGCCCGACAGGTCGAAGGAACGTCCAGCCCAGTCGCCCTCGCCTGCACCGGTGATGGCCACGTCGGCCTGCGCCAGGGAGACCGCACCGGTCATGGCGCAGTCGTTGGCGCTGCCGTCGCAGTTGTCATCCACCCCGTTGTCGCAGACTTCATCGGCGTCGGGATGGACCGCGGGATCATCGTCATCGCAGTCCACGTCGTCGCTGTACCCATCGCCGTCGTTGTCGGCCCCCGTGGGGCCGGTGTCGCCGCTGTCGGGACAGTCTGTGCAGGGCTCGAAGCGGCAGCAGCTTAGGGCCAGGAGCAACACGACCGGAGTATAAAACGAGGGGCTCATGAACCGGCTCCGCTGTCTTCGGGATTCGCGTCGTCGGACAACCACTCCCGGCCTTCGTCGAGGAAGGACCGCAGCCCGGGACCAACATCCTCGGCGAGCAGGTGTTGGACCTCGAAGGGGAACAGCAGGCCATCGTTCATCACGCTGCGCTCCATGGGAACCTCGGAGAACGACTGGTCCGTGTGGAGCTCCGAGAACGCGCCGGACATGCCGGTGAGATCCGGCAACACCACATCCAGCTCGAGCAGCTGTGCCGTGCGATCACAGCCCGAAGGGAATGGGGTCTCACAGCCGGAGTCCAGCACCAACATCCGTTCGAGCTCTCCGCGCACCAGCTTTACATCGCGGACGAAGCCCATGGGCTCCGGCAGCGCATCGGTCGGCGGCAGCACATCCCCGAGGTACACCGGAGGGTGGTCCCAGGAGGCCAGGGCCATGCCCACGGTGCCCCGCTCGGAGATGCCGGCCGTGGACGCCCCCGAGCTGTGGGCGTAGGTCAGCAGCAGGCCGACCTCGGTCTCCCAGAGGCTCGGGCCGTGCACCGCCGCCAGATGTCCCTCGCTCGGATAGGTCCACACATGCTGCAAGTGGTCCAGATCGGTGACATCCCACAGCATGAGGCGACCGACATCCTTGCCCGCTGCCTCGGGGGCCGTGGAGGTCTTGAAGGAGTTGAGCAGCAGGGCGCGCCCGTCGTGCTCGATGATCTCGAGACAGTTGAGGGTGCGGTCGTCGCTGGCCTCTGTTGTGCGCTCGGGTTCGAGCACCGCGGTGGCCTGAGCCACCGTGCCTTCGGTGGGGGGTTCGAACCAGATGACACGATTGAGCGTGGTATCGGACAGCGCCAGCAGCTCGTGACCGGGCATCCAGGCCAGCTCATGGGGGAAGACCGTGTAGCACTCGCCCTCGGCGGAGCGGATGTCGGGCACGCCGTCAGGACCGAGGGAGGCGTGCACGTCGAGGCAGGCGCTGTGCATGGCGTGGGACTCGGGGAGCGACACCTCATGGATGCGCCACTTGGGCTGCACCGGCCAGGAGAGATCCATGGCCACCACACCGCCGGGCCTGATGTCTTCATCGGACTCCGCCTGGCGGGCGAACACCATGATGAGCGACTCGGGATCGGACTGGCGGTCGTAGATCACGGAGAACGCCTGGCAGACCGCCCAACCGTTGGACTGGGTGCCGCTGCACTGCTCGGGGAGCAGCTCGTCGAAGCAGACCTCTGCGCGCAGCTGGGCACCGCTGTAGTCCATGAACCGCACGCAGCCATGGGCCGTGTTGGTGAGGACTACGACGTCGTCCAGATCGGGATCGGGATCGGAATCAGGGTTGGTGCTGGTGTCGTCCTGGGGCGGGGTCGGCGGACAGGCCACCAACAGCAAGGCGATCAGGATGGAGCAGCGTGTGAGGGCTGGCATCAATCTTCCTCCGGGGCGACGAACAGATAGATGGCGCCCGCGTCCTGGCCTGCGCTGTCACTTCCCAGCGCGCCCATCAGCAGCGCCCCTCCGCCACGTCCCGTGACATCACCGGCGTCTTCGACAGACCAACCCGCCATGTCGTCGGTGGACTGGCCGCGGATGATCAGGTCCGCGTCACCCAGGCTGTGGCTTCCCACCACCTGCCCAAAGAAAACATACGCCGCACCGGCACTGGCGCCGTCGACGCCCTGAGCCAACGAGGCGCCGATGGCGACATCTGGGCGTCCGTCAGCGTCGAGATCGGAGATGCCAGTCACCGAGGTGCCCGCCAGGGCGCCGATCTCATTGCCCTGGAAGCTGGCGCTGGCGTCGGCGAGGTCGACCAGATCAGGCAGGTCGCTGCCCAGCACCAGCCACGCGGCGCCAGCGTTGGGCCCCACGTTGTTGTCGTCGCCTCGGGCGCCCACCAGGAAGTCTCCGAGGCCATCGCCGTCGTGATCTTCGGCGGCGCTGACGCTCCAGCCGGCTCCCAGCAGGGACTCGGCGCCATACCCCGGGAGCACGACGTCCGAGTCGGCCAGGGACGCAGAGCTCGTGACGGGGCCAAACATCACATAGACGGCCCCCGAGTCCCGGCCACCCCGGTCGGAGAAGCGCGCCCCCACCAGCAGGTCCGGGATGCCATCACCGTTGACATCCCCGGCCGCCGAAGCCGTAGAACCGGCTTGGTCACCCGCCGTCTCGCCCGTGAGGCGCAGGTGGTCAGCGCTGAGGGTCGAGTCGCCATCCAGGGGACCCAACACCACATAGGCGACCCCGGCTTCGTCCCCGAGGCTGTTGTCGTATTGGCTGGCGACGATCAGATCGTCGAAGCCGTCCTGGTTCATGTCGCCCAGGAGCTCCGCATCCCCCAGCCAGTCGCCTTCGGCTTGGCCAAAGATGCGGGCGTCGGCGTCGGCGAGGGAGTGTTCGCCCGCGCTGTGGGGACCGTAGACCAGGTAGATGGTGCCAGCGCTGGTGGCGCTATGGTCGGCAGAGGGCGCCCCCACCAGCAGGTCGAGCTGGCCATCGCCGTTGACATCCCCGGCCGTACCCACGGTCCGACCCGCCTGGTCACCGGGAGCTTCACCGAGGAACCAGGCGTATGCGGTGTCGAGGCTCTGCACGCCGAGGACGGGCCCCAGGAACAGGTAGGCCGCCCCGGATTCCTGACCCACCCCAGCGTGGGCGAACGAGGGCAGGAGCAGATCGTGGACACCGTCGCCATCCACGTCGCCAACCCCGGCCATGTGCTGACCGGCCTGATCGCCAGGTTCCGCTCCGTAGAAGGTGGCCAGCGCGTCGCTGGGGCCGAGATCCTGGGCCGCGGAGCAGACACCATCCTCGTCGATGCCACCATCACAGTCGTTGTCGATGTCGTCGCAGACCTCTTCCGCAGCGGGGTGGACCAGCGGGTCGTCGTCGTCGCAGTCGAAGTAGTCGGTGTAGCCGTCGCCGTCGACATCGACGTGGGTGAGGGTGTCGTCGCCTGTCTCCACCGCCGTGTCGCTGTCCGCAGGGGGTGCGGTGTCGGGCACCGAGATGCGGCACTGCCCGCATCCCACCAACAGCAGCCCCCAGGTCCAAGTCAGAGGGAATCGGAGACCATGCACACTCATGGGGTCTCTCCCTTGCCGTCCGCCGCGCGCCATTCGTCGACCATCGCGTCGGGATCGGCCCAGCGGGCATGGCCCGGTGTGACCAGCAGCGCGTTGATCGCCTCGAGCGCATTGACGTTGATGTCGAGCTGCTCGGTGACCGATGAGTTGTCCTCGATGAGGCCGCTGATGTTGGTGAAGTCGAAGATGTGCAGGTACCAAACCTTGATGTCGTCGGGCTGGGACGACGCCACGATACGGCGCAGATAGCGGATCACCGCGTCCCAGTCGCGTTCTTCGGTCTCGGTGCCCCAGATCTGGCTCTCGCGGAACAGGCCGCCTTCGTGGAGATCGCCCTGGGTGTTCAGCGCCCATGAGTGACCCGGCAGGTAGAGCACGTCGGCGTCGCCACCCCCGAACCAGTCCTCGGGGGCTTCGCCCATCTCGAAGGCCGCAGCGCGGTGACGGATGTCGGACGGCAGGAGCTCTTTCTTGCGGAAGCCATCGAGGCCCACGGTGGGGTCGGTGCCCATGGAGGCAAAGTAGTAGGCCTCGAAGGGAGCATCGCCCAGTGCCAGGGGGCCATCGCGACCCGCCCGGTTCCAGGAGGGATCGCCGTCGGGCCAGCCATCGTCGGAGACCATCACCGCACCGTCGAAGTGGTTGCCCGAGATGGCCTGGAGCGGGACCTCGAGGGTGGTCATGTCCACGATGACGCCGTCGTCGTCGTAGTCCGGCAGATCGTCGTAGCGGGCCGCGGCATACATGCCGTCGTGCAGCATCTGATACTCGGCCTGGGAGTCCATGGGGAACTCGTAGTCCACTCCGGCTTCGTACAGCAGGCTCATGAAGTAGTCCATGGGCTCGGTGGCGTCGGCGTCGGCCATGGAGGTGTGGGTCCAGTGGGTGAAGCCCAGCCCCTGGTCCCGGTAGCGTGCCAGGATCTCGAGGGCGTCATAGCCCTGAGAAGCGGTGAGGTCCTCGGCGTAGCACATGCGCGCCTGTCGCAGCCAGGTGGGGTTGAGCCCCACCACCACGGCCACATCGTCGTCGTCGGTCTCGGTGTCGGCCCCCACGGCCAGCCACTCGGCCACGACATAGTCCAGGCTGGGGACCACCCGATCCCGGGTGGCCCAGGACAGCGCGCAGCAGCCCTCGAAGAGCTGCGCGTCGAAGTCGTCAGGGGCCGGCTCGCAGCGCCCCTCGCCCCTGGAGAAGTCCGAGTTGATGTTGTAGTCCTTGGGCGTCTCGAGGATGGGGTTGAGGAACATGTTGAGGGGGTGCCCGGTGGACGTGGGCGGCACCAGCCCGTAGGCGGCGTAGTAGCTGCCCAGCAGCGCGGGGTGTTCGCCGGCGCTGCACAGATCGGCCCACTCCCCGTCGCAGCCTTCGGCCCCGGCGGCCCATGCCACGTAGAGGTCGTGGGGCGCCACATCGACGGCGATGTCGACGGGGACGGCGGGCAGGGGCAGCCCCTCGAGCTCCACCGCGTTGTGCTCGGCCTGAGCGCCCAGCAGCACAGGGCCGCCGGCGGTCTGAGCCACGAGCCACGCCATGGACGAGGTGGGGGCGTCGCCGCCGGAGATACGATCGGCAGCGAGGTGATGCAGCCCCTGGACCGCGGCGGGGGGGACCATCAAGCCGCCGAGGCCGGACCCGAGCTCCCACCAAGCCAGCAGGCCGGGTTCAGCGTACCAACCCCAGACCACTTCGCCATCGCCCGCCAGCAGGTCGGGCGGTTCGCTGCTCAGGGAACCCCAGCCGTCGGGGGCGTCGAGCTCCGTGAGGCCAGAACCGCCCAAGGTGGCCCAGCTGCCGTCGTCGCGCTGCATCAACAAGACCTGGGGCAAGGAGGCCCAGCGGCTCACCGCGCCCACCTCGATGCTGGCGCGCACCACCAGCGGCCTGACCTGATCCAGCTCCTGCAACTGCCACACCGCGCCGGTGTTGGGCTCGAGCAGCCAGGCACCGGTGGTGGAGGCAGCGATCTGCAGGCCCACGGGCAGGGGCTGCTCACTGTGGGTAGGACGAACCAGCTGTAGGTAGGTGTAGGGGTGCTCGTCGCCCAGATCCATCGCCAGGCCAGCGTCGACCACAGCGACAAAGCCTTCGTCGTCACGCTCACCCACCCCAACGATGAGCTCGAGGTCGGGCAACGCCACGCCGGTGCGAACACCCTGGAGGTCGTTGTCGGCGTCGCCGATGAAGCCGCTGTGCACGAAGGCCCAGTTCTGGGGAATCTCTCCGTCGTTGTTGCGCTCTTCGCCGGTGCAGGTTCCGCTCTGGCGGTTCCACAGCTCGTCGGTGATGCACGGTGGGTAGGGGAACCAGCGCTCGTAGAGCTCGAAGTCCAGGGGCTGCCATACCCCCCAACCGGGCACGACGTAGCCGGGGTCCTGGCGCCACAGGCGACCCGCCACAGGGTCGGCCAGGAACACGTCGCCGCTCGAAGGGTTGAGCACAATGCGGCCGCCATCGTCGTCGGCGATGGCGGCATCGCCCAGCTGGGACTCGGCCACCGAGGTGAAGGACTGCAGGGCGATGGTCTCGAGCAGGGCCTCGGGGAGGCCCTCGGGACGGTCGCCGGACGCGCAGGTCCAGTCGACGCTGATGGGTTCGTTTCCACCGAAGGTCAGCTCGATGGCGCCGCTGTTCTGCTCGGCCATGGAGGGATCGCAGCTCACCACCAGCTGGGCCGCCGCACCCACCCCACCCGCGAGCCAGCGCCAGGCCAGGGAGCTGTCCGCACCGCTGACATCGGGGGCGGCAGCGCTGCCGTGGACCCGCAAGGTTCGGGACGCCACGGTACCCACAGGTACGGGCTCGAAGACCAGGTCACCGCTGATTTCGACATCCGTCGGGCCACTGTCGGTCGAGTAGCGGCACTCGCAGCCAGGGCCGATCAGAAGAACACACAGAACCAGTGACGTGGGCAGCGGCGGGAATGCCGGGTACCGGCAGGACATTGTTCACCTCGGCGGGGCCCCCAGGATAACGTCCAACGGCACCGTTCGCGCCATCGGTATTCCGGTATGGCATACCGGTGCGAACACGGCGGTGAAGGGGCCACCGGGAGACCGCGGACGAACGCATGGCGCTGATCCGCTACGGCTCCTGTGCCGACTGCCCCTCGGCCCACGCCAGCTTCGAGACGAAGCGGGGCAGCGGGTCACCGCAGCTGCTGCAGCCCAGCAAGAGCAGCCAGGGGTCCTGTCCCTCGGGACCCGCGAAGCCCTGCTCGCCCGTGTTGGATTCCTGGAGCTCGACGAGGGGGAACGACGAGGCGCTGTTGGGGATCTCGGCGAGCCACAGCTCGAGGGCGACAGCCCGGAGCTGCGTCATGACGCGTTCGGGGTCATCCAAGGCGTCGTGGGGTACGCGAGCCACCGCCAGCCGATCCACTACCCGTGGGTCAAGCTCGTCCCCCAGCAGGTCCGTGCGGAGCTCCGACCAGTCCACCATCATCGCACCGTCCCGTCGCACCTCCACCACCGGGAGCTGTTCCAGGTCTACGTCCAGGTGTTGGGCGCTGGAGCCGTCCGTGAGCTCAGCCAGCCCGACGGTGCTGGAATCCACGGGCACGAGCACCAGAAAGGCGAGCTCCTCGGCACCGTCATTGGACTCCACCGCCAGCAACCAGGTGCCGTCCGCCTCCTGGAATTGCTCCACCACGTCCACCGAATGGCCCGAATAGAACGTGAACTCGCTCAGGAGGCAGCTCGCGGTCTTGGACTGGCAGCGCACATGCAGATCCAGGACGCACTGGGGCAGAGAGTCGTGCACCAGACCTTCCAAGATCTCGGTGGGGTCATCCAGAACGAAGTGGTAGAGGGAGGCCCGCTGTGCGTCCTCGAGGGGGGCCAGGGGGCGACCCCAGAGGTCCTCATGCAGCCCGGACCAATCCAGCAGCACATCGACGCCAGCCGCTACCTCGAGCTCTTCCACCTCCAGGCTGGCCTCCACCGCGCCGTTGTCCTCGTCCCGAAGCACCGCCGCGTTCTCGACCGTACCCGTGTCGGCCCCGGAGCTGTGGGGCTCCGCTACCCGCTCGGCCTCGACCACACAGCCAAAGGCCAACGGCAGCGCAAAGGCCAACGGCAGCGAGAAGAAGAGCGGGAAGGACCTCATCGCGAGGGCATCTCGACGTAGAGGCTCTCCACATGCTCGGCATAGGACAGCGTCCAGCCCAGCGCAGAGTTCGCCTGGTAGACAACCCGCCCGTCAGGGGTCACCTCGTCCATCTGGCCAGACTCGGAAAACACCACCAGGGTGTTGCCGTTGTGCATAGGCCAAGCGCTACCCAGGTAGCCCACAAAGAGGCCGTCGGAGCTCTGGTAGGACCAGCCTCGCTCGGCGGTGCCCGCCGACTCGTCCAGCAAGATCTCCACCGCCCCGGAGCCTGCAGTGGGACCACCCCCGGTCTGGTTGAAGAGCAGCAGACCACCTTCCACCACCTCGACGCTGTGGGGCAAAGCCACCAGAGTGGAATCGGCCGGGGTCGAGAAGTCACCCATTGCGTCGGACAGGGTCCACAGCTGAGCTCCGGTGGAGCGATCCACCTCGAAGACAGCATCGAGGTTCCGTGAGGTGACGTAGTAGGCGTCCTCGGCGGGCACGTACCGAAGGTAGTTGCAGTGGGACCAGTCCCATGCACCCGGTGCCCAATCGGACTCCGAGCCCAACGCCTCGAGGTCCGGCTCGAGGTGGTCGAAGAGCTCCCACACCACCCGGGTCTGCCCCTGGCGGTCCACCTCGACGATGGTGTCCCCCACCAGATCCACCGTCTCACCACCGTGTTCGAAGCTGCGCAGGCTGTAGCCGAGCACCGCGTAGCTGCCCTCTCCCACGATGGTGAAGTCGTGGTGAGCGTCGGGGACCTCGATCTCATCGATGATCTCCCCGAAGAACGACACATGGCGGATGACCACCGGCTCCGTTGGGAGACTACGGGTGTGGGAGACGATGCCCGAGCCGTCGGGAGCCAGGCGCGCACGGTGGGACTGGCACGGGATCGGGTGAGCCCAGACAACACGCGCCATCGAGTCCAGCACGGTGGTCCAGCAGCCGGTCTCGCCCTGGATGGGGAGGATGGTGAAGCCAGGGGCGGCGGCCGAGGGGTCGTGCGAGGACAGCTCGAGGGTGGGCGGGTTCTCAGGCCAACTCCCCGTGCGGAACGCCAACTCCCCGCTCTGTACGCCGTCGTCCCCCGCAGTCACCGACACCTGGAGGGCATAGTCGGTGTCCGGCAGGAGGCCGAGCAGGAGGACCTCGTGAGCGGTGCCCTCGGGAGTGACCGGTGCGGACAACTCGAGCAGCCCGGGGGCTCCAAAGCGTACCGTGCCGGAGGCCGCGATCTCGCTGGTCCAGGTCACCCGCGCCACCGTGGGCACCTCGGGGCTAATCTCGACGCTCCAGTCCTGGACCAGTGGGCTGTCCAGCCAGGCGTCCGAATCGTCGGGGGGGGCCGAGTCCTGGCCGAAGGGTCCGCAGCCCACCGCGGCGCCCAGGACGAGCGCGAGCCATCCCACCAAAGCCATCGGGCACGGCGTGGTGCGGTAGAGAGGGCCAACGGCGGACATGAGAAGCGTCTCCAGGTGAGGACGACGGCGCCGAGGTCACCTCGGTGTACACAGCAACCTAGGCAACACCCCACCTCTGTGTCCATTTCATTATTATAGTCTTGTTGCTTTCTTGTCTTCTTGAGACATTTGGCGACATCAGGTGCTGACGATGCGGGCCAACGCCCCCCGATCCACCTTGGCGTTGTGCCTGTGATCCACCGGCACGGCCCCCTCCACGAACACGTTGACGCCACAGCTCTCCGAGAGCTGCTCCCGCCAGTCCTCGGGCCGCTGCCCGTCGAAGCTCTCCACCATCAGCACGGGTTCATCACCGCGCACGCTCAGGCCCGCCCGGCGCACCCAGGGCAAGCTCTCGGCCACGGCCTCGACCACCAGGGGCCAGCGCCCGTCGATGGCCTCGCCTACCCTGCCCAGCAACCACACACGTCCCTGGGCGTCCAGGCGAGCGACATCGCCTGTGCGATGCCACACCCGCCCGTCCCGCTGCACCTTGTACCTGGCATCGGCTTCGGGATCGTTCAGGTAGGAGCGGTTGACATGGTCACCCGCCACCACCACCTCGCCAGGCTCGTCGGCCCCTGCAGGCTCGGTGCCGCCGGGCCGCCAGAGCTCGAGCTGTAGGCCGGGAGACGGGGCGCCCACGCAGGATCCTCGCCCGGCGCCGTCGCCGCCCATGCCCAGCACCTCGGCGGCTTCGACGCTGGCGATGGGATCGGCCTCAGTGGAGCCGTAGTGCACCACTACGTCGGCCTGGGGAGCCACCGCCTTCAGCTGCTCGAGCAGCCGAGACGGCACCCGGCCGCCGCCCACGAACAGCTTGCGCAGGTGGGGCAGGGTCTGCCCATCCGCCTGCAGGCTGCGGGCCAGGGGCGCGAAGAAGCTGGGGGAGCCGCTGGTGGTGGTGACCTTCCACTCCGAGAGCTGGCGAGCGATGCGCGCAGGGTCGGCGCTGCCAACCTTGGACAGATCGGCGTCGGCCAGCACGCAGGTGGCCCCCGCCGACAGGGAGTTGAGCAGGAACACCGGCAGGGTCGCCAGATCGACGTCGGTGGGCCCCAGGCCCATGTGCTCCGTCAGCGCCACCCGCTGCGCGTCCAGGAAGGTATGCCGGCGGGCCATGGCACGGGCGCGGCCGCTGGTGCCGGTGGTGAAGGTGACCAGGGCGGGCACCGTGGCCGGCTCGGGGCCGAAGGGATCGCCCACCACGCCATGCAAGCTGCGGTGCGGCAGGGGCACAAAGCCGGTGCTGACATACAGGCGCAGCCCCCGAAGCTCGGGGATCGAGATGCGCAGCAGCTGGGCCTTGGGGCTGCCCACGAAGCCGTGCAGATCCATGGTGGCCAGGGTGGCCCGCAGCAGGGCGCGGGGAGCGGAGGGGTCCACCAGCACCGCGGTGCAGCCCGCCCGAAACACGCCCAGCAGCGCAACGTAGAGGGGGATGCCCATGGGCGCGAGCACCAGAATGCGGGCCCCCTCGGGCACGCCCTGGGCCCTCAGGCCTCCCGCGAAGCATGCCGTGCGCTGGTCCAGCCCCGCAAAGTCGATGCGATCCCCACCGGGCTCCACCACCGCCAGCTGATCGCCCTGCTCAGCGGCCAGACGCACGAGGTGTCGGACGACGTTGGGATCTCTCATGGGGCCTTCCAGGCTCACAGGTCCTTGCCGAACAGCGCGTACTCACGGATCACGCGCTCGCCGCCGGCGCCGAGGAACTGGGAGCCGGCCTGATACCACATCAGGGCATGCACCATGCCGCCGGTCATGCCCAGGGCCTCGCTCTCACGGTGAGCCCGCTCGAGCAGAGCCGCGGCCACCCGCTGGCCCCGGGCCCGGGGATGCACGGCCACGGTCTTGTAGATGGCGGTGCGCGCGCCCTCGAAGCTGGGGCCAGCAAAGTTGAAGTAGTACCCCGCAGATGTTCCATCCGGCTCGAAGGCCAGGCAGCTCAGCCGAGGATCGAGGTAGGCCCGATAGCCGGAGTACAAAGCGAAGAACACCGGCCAGGGCAGCTCGACATAGGCGTAGGCCTCGGCGAAGGCCGCACAGGACAGGCCCCAGGCGATCTCGAGATCCGCCTCGAAGCCCGACATATCCAGGGGCCGGAACCGATAGCCCTGGGCCTCGAGGCGCGCCTGGGTGCCGCCGAAGCGCTCGTACAGGGGCCCGTGGGGCACCAGGATGGAGTTGTAGTGGGCCACCTGCCCGTAGCCGGCAGCCCGCCACGGGGAGGGAGACGCGTCGATCTCCAAGGGAAAGGCCGGAAAGTCCATGGGCCCCAGCACGGCCCGGTAGGTGAACCAGGTGCAGAGCTCCATGGGCCCCAGCACCCGGGTACACCCCCGGGCGCGCAGCCAAGCCTCCCCCGCCGCGATGACCGCGTCGAACCCCGCGGGGTCACCGCCGGGCTGGGACAGGGTGCCGGCAGGCGCCAGCCCAGGGTGGGCGGCGGCCAGGATCTCGGCGCCCTGGACCCGGAGGATCTCCAGGGGAGCGAGGCTGCGGTAGAGCTCGAGGCGAGCAGGGTCCATCAACCCGTCCTATCAAGCCAGCAGCCAGGCGATGAGTGCCACCACCACCGAGGTCACCAGGCGGCGGCCCACCAGCCGGGTCCGCGCCAACCCAAGGAACAGCAGCAGGCCCGCCAGGCCCCCCGCGCTCAGGGCCAGCACCGGCACCTCGCGCCCCATCAACAGGGGCAGAACCGGGGGAAGCGCCGCCGCCGCCACCGGGGTGATCACCCGCAGCCAAGGCCGGGTGCGCAGGGCCATCCAGGCGGCCACCGCGGCGTTGGCGGACACCGTGACCAGGAAGGGCAGGAAGAGCGCGGGATCGTCGGTGTGGGCGAACAGCAGCACCACCAGCATGCTGCCCACCGAGGCCGCGAAGACGTCGGTGAGATCCGTCTCGAGGCCCGAGGGTCGGCCCAGGGCGTACAGGGCGTAGAGCACCAGTAGGGGCAGCAACCATGCCCAGCCCCCCAGGGCGAATGCCAGGGTGCCCAGGATGAAGGTCAGCAGTGCGGCGGCAGGGTTCAGGCGCGCCGCCTTGTAGGCCACCAGCACCACCAGCACCGAGATGAGCATGCCCAGCAGCCAGGTGGACAGCTCGTCCAAGCCCAGGCGCAGGGTGCGCTCCAGCACCAGCCAGGCCGCATACGGGATCAGGATGTTGTCGCTCCCGCGAATGGACACCGCCTCGACCGCCGAGGTCAACAGCGCCGCCACCAGGCTCACCAGCAGCAGATCCGGCCAGCCCGGCTTGCCCGCCAGGGCGAGCCCCCCCAGCACGATGGCGAAGGCCAGCCCAAAGAACGTGCCGGTACCCTCGAAGCTACGTTGACCGTCCAGCACCTGGAAAACCGTCTCGCCATGAGCCTTTCCCACCAACGCAGCCCCGGTGTCGGCGATGGCCATGATGGCGATGGGGATGGCGAACAGAGGCTTGTCGCCCCCCGACAGCAGCCAGATGCCAAGCACCGCCACCGGGTAGAAGTAGGCGCCCCCCGTGCGGCGGCTCACGCCGTGGATGGACATCAGCAGGCCGCTCTTCTTGCCCACCCCCAGGATCAGCAGAAAGGAGAGCGTGAGCAGCCCCACCGACCACGCGGAGCTGAGCAGCCAGGGGAAGGAGATCACGATGAAGCCCGAGCCGATGTGGGACAGCTTGCGGGTGATCTCGTTGGGAAGCCGCAGGACGCGGAACAGCACCTCGTTGCCCACCAACAGGGCAAAGATGGCCGTGCCGACCACGAGCGCTCCGCGGAGATCGAAGAGCAGCGCCTCGAGGATGGACTGCAACATGCAGGGCGATCCGCTATCCTTGGGTTTCCCGAAGACTAATGCTTCTGCGCCCTCAATGGAGGCCAAATGCTCACCGGACTCGGCCGGCTGCTCCACCTGGCGACCCTGCTGGCCTTGTCGGGCTGCAAGAAGGACCCTGAGCAGCAGCCCGATGATCTCCCCGACGAGCAGGCCCCCACCGTGCTGCCCACCCTGAACATCAACAGCCCGGCCCGAGCCGCGTTCATTGGCCAACAGGACGTCCTGCTCCAGGGCTCGGTCACCACCGGCAGCGCCGAGCTCGAGTCCCTGGTCATCTCCGACCAGGACGTGCAGTGGGGCCCCACCGGCATGATCAGCCAAGCGTGGACCCCGCATCCCGGCCTCAACCTGCTGGGCGCCCGCCTCGAGGACATCGACGGCGAGCGGGCGGTGGACGGCCGTGCCTTCATGTGGGGCCCCACCCACCGCGTGGGCGCCTCCCTGCCCTCTTCCCTGCGCTTGCTGCTAGGGCCGGACTTGAGCGAGCTGTCCCACATCGTGGAATTGGTGCTCTCCGACAGCGCCCTGGCCGACGACTTCGTCGGTATGACCATCGAGACCGACTACGCCGACGTCACCCCCACCAGCATCGACTGGACCGGCGCCACGGTGGACCTCTCCCCCGGCCCCGGAGCCCTGCAAGGCACCTTCGATCTCTACAATATCTGGATGGACTACACCGCCGACATCGTCGGCTTGTTCGAGGTCGACGGTTCAGCGTGGATGAACTCCCTCACCCTGGACACCGAGGTGGAGCTGTCCATTCGGGGCGGGCAGGTGCAGGCCGACGCCACCCGGGTCGATGCCACCCTCGAGGGCTTCGGCATGGAGGTGGACTGGGTGCCATCGTGGGCCGAGGAATGGCTGGCCGACTGGGCCGCCGACTACCTCGCCGAATCCCTGGAGAGCCAGGTGGGCGCCATGCTCGAAGAGCTCCTGCCCGAGTACCTCGACGGCCTGGCCATGGACTTCTCATTCGGCGACACCGTGCCCATCAACTTCAGTGCCGATGTGGCAGGCCTCGAGGTCACCACCGGCGGCGTGCGCATGGAAATGGACGTGGCCGCCTGGTCCGACGTGGCCATCGAGTTGCCCAACGGCGCCGGCTCCATCGACACCGAAGAGACAGCACCCGCCTGGTCCGAGGCCACCGGCGGCAGCTTCGCCATGTTGATCGACGACGACCTGGTCAACCAGCTGCTCTTCGCCTTCTGGACCTCCGGCCAGCTCAGCCGCATCGAGATCGGCAACCTCGAGCTGGCGGTGCTCATGGGCGAGCAGATGGACCCGCCCCTCGGCCCCGTCGAGACAGTGACCATCGACTTCCGCCTGCCCCCGGTGATGCAGCCCCCGGTCCAGGACGACCAGGACTTCAACCTGGGCATCGGCGAGCTGCGGCTGGCATTTCTGCGCGAAGACGGCGTGAACCACGACTTCTCGGTCAACGCCAGCACCGGCACGACGGTGGACATCACCCCCGTCGATGGCGAGCAGCAGCTCGTCATGGCCCTGGACGGCCGGCCCGCCTACGTCGAGCTCGAGGTGGGCGTGGTGGACTGGGACCCCAACCTGGATCCCGGCGACATGGCCGCGCTGGTGCGCCTCATCGTGCCGCCCCTGCTCAGCCGCAGCGCCGACTTCATGCCCGGGGTGACGGTACCGGCCCTCGAGATGTCAACGCTGACCGACCTGCCCGCTCTCCAGGGTGTGAGCCTGCAGTTCCAGCGCCCGCAGACCGCCATCACCGACCAGGGCTGGCTGGTGCTGAAAGGCGAGTTCAGCGCCAACTGAGTGCGGCGGTAGTCACCACCACGCCTCTGGCCAGGTGCGGGTGCTGGGTGTCTTCGCCGCGATAGGACCATGGCTGACCACCTCGCCGCCATCGCTCCCCAGGTCCTCCGGAAGGCAGCATGAGCTCCCTCGCCCAGCCTCTCCCCGCTCCCGCGCGCTGGCTGCGCATGGGCCTGGGACTGGCCAAGCCCGGGGTCACCGCCTGGAACGTGCTGATGACCGCCGGCGGCCTGGGACTGGCCGGGGTGAGCCACCCGCTGGGCACCTGGCTGGGCGCCATCGTGGGCACCACCCTGGTGGTGGCCGCCGCCAACGGTCTGAACATGGTGCTCGAGCGCCGCAGTGACGGCCTGATGGCCCGCACGGCCCAGCGCCCCCTGGCCACGGGTCAGCTCGCCCCCAGCAGCGCCAGCCTCATCGCCGGCGTCCAGATCGTCCTGGGCTTGGGCCTGCTGTACCACTGGGCCAACCCCATCACCGCCGCGCTGGGCCTGCTCGCCCTGCTGCTGTACGTGGGCGTCTACACCCCCATGAAGGCCCGCTCGGCCTGGGCCACCCTGCCCGGCGCCATCGCCGGCGCCCTGCCCCCGCTGATGGGCTGGACCGCAGCCACCGGGCGCATCGAGCTACCGGGCCTGGCCCTCTTCGGCTTGCTGCTGGCCTGGCAGCTACCCCACGTGCTGGCCATCTCCCTGCTGCGGCAAGACGAGTACGCCCACGCCGGCCTGCGGGTGCCCAGCATGGCCCTTGGGGCCGAGCGCACCCGCTTCTGGATCTTCATGTCGGCCTCGGCCACCGTCTCCGCCAGCCTGTTCCTGGGCGTGCTGGGCCTGGTGGGAGAACTCTACCTTGGCTTCGCCGCCGCCGCGGCTGGCGCCATGATGGTGGTGGCCCTCATCGGCCTCGAGCGCGAAGTGGACCCCGGCTGGCCCCGCCGAATGCTCCGACTGACCGTGGTCTACCTGCCCCTACTCACCACCGGCATCTTCCTTGACCGGCTGCTGAGCTGACCCACCGGGCTGGGCCACCATGGCGCGGACGTCCGCGGGCCGCTTCAGCAGGCCCGCCTCGAGCATGAAGGCCGCGGCCTTGTCCATGCCCACCAGGTCCGCCTCGGACAGGGTGGTGGAGATCCTGGCGCCGGCCTCGAGGTTGGGCTCCACACTGGCCGCCAAGGCCAGCACGGCGGGGTCGAAGGCCACACCCGCAGCCTCGACGAACCAAGCGTCCGCCTGTGAGCGCTTGTCACGGTACAGCCCGTAGGCGTCGCCCAGAGCCGCCATGAAGCGTTCATCCGCCCCGGGATTGGCGGCCTTGTAGGCCTGGTTCATGACGACCACCGAGGTGACCACGCCCCGATCCAGCACCCGCCCCAGGCTGGCGACCACATCGGCCAGCAACGGGCCTTCGCGGGCCAGCAGCCAGGCCGCCACGGCCACGGCCCAGGGCCCCGGTAGGGGCGGGCTGTCGGCCCGCCACGCAGCGAGGCCCCAGCCCAGTAGGGCCAGCGCAGCGAGCAGCAGGGTGGGCAGGGCGCGCATGGGGCGAGCCTCTATCGCGAAGCCGCGGGGCGGAATAGGTGCCCACCTACAGGAGGCGTCCTTGCTCACCCTGCTGCTCATCCTCGCCTGCACCCAGGCCCCCGAGCGCCACGACCCGGACTGGCGGCCGGCGGACGACAGCGGAGCGCCCGGAGACAGCGACGCCGACAGCGACACCGACACCGACGCCGACGGCTGCCCCGGGACCATGGCACGGGTCCAAGACCGCTTCTGCATCGACCGCTACGAAGCCCAGCTCGAGCTGCTCGAGGGCAGTGCCTGGGTGGAGCGCTCGCCCTACGAACAGCTAGGCAGCGGCGAAGATGTCCGCGCCATCGCGGCAGCAGGCGCCACACCCCAGGCCTACATCAGCGGTGACGACGCCGCCGCGGCCTGCCTGCGGGCGGGCAAGCGCCTGTGCACCAGCGACGAGTGGCTGGCCGCCTGCCAGGGTCCAGACAGCCACATCTACCCCTACGGAGACAGCCACATCAGCGGCGCCTGCAACGACGACTACGCGGGCTCGCACCCCCTGGTGGACTACTTCGGCACCTCCGACGGCATCTGGGACTCCGAGCACATGAACGATCCAGGCATCAACCAGCAGGTGGGCACCGTAGCGGCGGGGGGCAGCTTCACCGCCTGCGAGAGCGCCTGGGGGGTGTTCGACCTGCACGGCAACCTGCACGAGTGGGTCACCGACGGCGACGGCGCCTTCCGAGGTGGTTTCTACGCCGATGCGTCCATCAACGGCGCAGGCTGCCTGTACGTCACCACCGCCCACGCCCGCAGCTACCACGACTACAGCACGGGCTTCCGTTGCTGCAGCGACCCCGAGGCACCCTAGAACATGCCCCGCTTCGCCACCATCGACGTGGGATCGGGATCCGTGCTCGTGCACGTGGTCGAACACCAACCCGACGGCAGCTTCGTCACGCTGGCCGGCCGTGCCGTGATCACCCGCCTGGGCGAAGGCCTCGCCGAGACCGGCTCCCTCGCACCCGCTGCCATGGAGCGCACCATGGCGGCCCTGGCCGAGCTGCTGGCCCTGGCCCGGGCCCACGAGGTGAACGGGATCGCCGCGGTGGGCACCATGGCCCTGCGCCAGGCCACCAACGCACCGGACTTCGTGGCCCAGGCTCGGCGAGAACAGGGCCTCGAGATCGAGGTGATCTCGGGCGAGGAAGAAGCCCGGCTGTCCTTCCTGGCCGCCCGCGCGGCCCTAGCTCACAGCGACGCCCCCATGGTGGTCTTCGACGTGGGCGGTGGCTCCACCGAGTTCATCCAGGGGCATGGTGAACACATCGCCTCCCGCACAAGCCTCCCCCTGGGCACCATCGGTCTCACCCATACCTTCCTGCGCTCCGACCCGGTCGCAACCAGCGAGCTGGCCGCCCTCGATCTCCACCTCGTTAGCGCCCTGCAGCTCCCACCCTTGGATGCCACCGGCGGCGTGATCGCATTGGGCGGAACCCTGTGCAGCCTGGCCGCCCACCACCACGGGCTCGACAGCTACGATCCCGACGTGGTCCACGGCACCGTGCTCGACCACGCGACCCTCGCCGCACGCATGGAGGCCCTGGGCGACCTACCCCTGGCGGTGCGCCGCACACTTCCGGGCATCCCACGGGAGCGCGCCGACACCATTCTGGCCGGCATCGCCCTCGCCCAGGCCGTGCTGCGCGCCCTCGACGCCCCCTGCCTCACCGTGTGCGACCGGGGCCTACGCCACGGGCTGATGCTGGATCGTTTCGGCCGCTGACGATCAGTCGCAGTCGCTGGGGTCCACGTTCGCGTCGAAGGGGCCGCCGTAGTCGGAGCCCTCGAGGTCTTCGATGCGGATGAAGAAGCAGCTCTCAGCGCCGTCGTCGCAGCCATGGCACTCGGTGCCCAGGGCGTCCAGCAGTTCGCAGAACGTGCTGTCGATGCGGTCGCCCAGAGCCTCGTCCAGTTCTCGACCGTCGATCTCGCTGACCATCCAGCCTTCCTGGAAGCCCTGGCCGTAGGCCTGGATACGCAGCTCGAGCTGAGCGTCCATGAGCGCCACATCCACCCCGTTGATGCGCAGGTCGATGTTGGTGCGCTCCACGAACACCCAGGGATTGCCACCGAAGTCGGCCCCGGAGAAATCGAGCACCGGCTGACAGACGTCCTGATGGCCATCGGCGCTAGTGAGCGCAAAGATGAGGTCCAGCTTGTCGTCGTACTCGGCTTCGACGTGGAACAGCACCGCGGTGGAGTCCATCAAGGCCAAGAAGGCGCCCAGGCCCTGGGGCTCGGTGATGGTGGCGTTCATCAGATCCGCCACCCAGGTGCGGTCTTCGACGTTGGCGTCCACAGGAGGAAGCTCGGGAGGTGCGGTATCGAAGATCTCCGTGTCCGGGTCTTCCTTGTCCTTGCCCGAGAAGAAGCTGAGGCCCAAGGTACCGCATCCGACGAGCAAGATGAGCGGGAGAGCGAGCATCACACCTCCAGTTGGGGCGCTTGTACCCTTGCCAATGGCCCACCGTCAAAGGAAATCCCCTGCGTTGGGTCAGTCCCCGCCCAGCCAGGGTCAGAACTCCAGGGTCACGCCACTGTGCACCTGGCTTGCACCCCGGAAGCTGTACAGGCTGCTGCCTTCGACCGCCTGCACCCAGGCGCCGCCCACCACGATGGACGCCGCGTCGGCATGCAGCAGCTCGAGATCCGCCACGCCGAGCACCCCAGCGCCCCGCACGTCCCCCAGGGCACGCAGGGAGAGCACCACCGTGTCGGTGATGGTGACCCGGGCCGCCAGGCTGGCGTAGTCCTGCAGATCGGCTCGCTGACGCTCGGTGGGGTAGCCGTGCAGCCACTGCAGGTTGAGGTAGACCCGGCCGAAGCCACGGTCCAGGCCCACCACCCAGGTGGGGTAGGGCTCGCCGTCCTGGGTGATCACCTTGGGGATGGGATCGGGCACCGCGTCGATGGTGCCCAGGCGCTCGAGGGCCTCGAGCTGGGTGCGGCTGGCCCGGGCCACGGTCTTCTCCGGGAAGACCACCGCGGCTTCCACCCAGCCGCCAATCTCGGCGAACAGTTCGCCCCGGGCCTCGAAGCCCGCCACGTCCACCACGGGGTAGCGCAGGGGTACGGCCACATCGACCCGGGAGTCCGAGGTCTGGAAACCCGTGATGAGCATCTCCCCGTCGGCCTGGGGCAGGCTGTCACGACCATGGAAGTAGCTGAGGGCCAGATCTCCACGGGCCGCGGCCCAGGACAGGCGCGCGCCGCCTCCCATGTTGTCGATGGTGCGCTCGGGGGGCTCGATGCGGGCCTCGAGCTCGTTGACGCTCACGCCGTCGAAGGTCTCTCCGAAGTCGGAGCCATCCCCCACCATGTCTTCGGCACCAGGCAGCAGCTCTACGCCCTGGCGGGGCAACACCGCGGGCCAGGCCATGGGCACCCACACCCCTTCGAGCTGGAGCGGGCCCTTGTGCAGCAGGGCTCGGGCCATGGGCACGGGCAAGCGCGCGTCCAGGGCCAGGGGGTTCTCGAGGTCCCAGGGGCTGACCCGATCCACCACGTGCAAGCCGTCGGCGACGCCCCACGGCGCCCGCTGCACTCCAAGCTCGAGGTCCAGGGCTCGCAGTCCGACCTCCCGTAGGTCGATGACGGCTTCCTGAATGCGCCAGGACGCACCGAGCACCGCTGAGGGGTCGGTGGTCTCGTCCATCAGCTCGGCGCTCACCGCGTGGTGCAGGCGCAGGTCCACGTCCACGACGGCATGGGCCCGGGAGCCCAGGCTGGCCCGCGCCCAGCCGCCCACCACGGCGGTGTCGCCGTAGTCCAGCAGGGCGCAGTCGCCAGCGTAGTCTCCGCACTCCTGCAACGCGAAGCGCAGGTGCGTGCCCACATGCCCGCCGGCATCAGCGTCCACCGCCCCGGTCACAGGGACCAGGGCGGCGAGTGTGAGCAGCGAGATCAAAGCCGAGCGCTATCGCGCGGCGGTGATGTCGAGGGTGATCTCGCAGGGGTCGGAGGTGACCACGGGGCAGTTGTCCACATCGTCCGTGAAGCCTTCGGTCTTCAGGGTGGCGGAGCCGGTGATGCTGTCGGCGCCGGTGATGCTGAGGTCGGCCGAGATGGTGATGTTCACCATACAGTTGGGGAAGTTGTCTTCGTCCAGCACCACGAGGTCGGGCTGCTCGGTGGGGGCGAGCACCATCAGGGCATCGCCGCCGTCGGACACTATGACGTCCATGGCCATGAAGGGCGCGGGCAGGGACAGCTCGTAGCTCGAGGGCAGGTCGACCCAGCTGGGGAGCTCGGTGGTGGCGGCCCAGTCGTTGGGCGTGTCGGCGCCATCGGGCATGAAGATGGGCTCGAAGGATCCGTCGTAGCAGCCATCGCTCACGGCGGTGGTGGTGAACTGGAAGGTTCCACCCTCGAAGGTGGCGAAGTCGAAGTCGGCGCCGGTGTCGTCCTTGTCGCCGCAGGCCATGAGGACGAGGGCAGCCATGGGAAGGATGCGATGCATGAGAGTCTCCATCTCTTGGGGGATTCAGGGTCGAGAAAGGCTGGTAACCGTGAATAGCTCGTCGTCCAAGCCCCGGTCGAAGGCGACCTCGGACGCGGTGGCCACGGTGGTGCGCTCCCGCTCGAGGTCCTCGACCTTCATGGTGTGGGCGAACGGGTAGCCATCCACCTCGCGGAAGTCCGACAGCAGCACCCGCCGCAGCACGGCACCGGTGGCGTCCAGGTGCTCGAGGGTGGTCCACAGCTGGTCGCTGGTGCGCAGCACAAGGCGGGACGTGGTGTGGCTGTGGGCCTTGGGGTCGATGGGGGTGAGCATCAGCGACACCGCGGCCGGGCCCTCGCTCTCCACCGTGGCGGTGTACTCCTCGGCGAAGCTGGTGCGTGCCAGGTCCTCCATGGAGATGTCGGTGCCCATGAACGCGTCGCCTCGCTGGTCTCCGATCACCCGCCGGGTGCGGTCGTAGCTGGGCAGGTACAGGTGCACCACATCGTCAGCGTCCACCAGCATGCCCACCCCGGCCAGCCGGGGAGGCTCCGTGAGCCGCACCATGCGCAGATCGCTGCCCTTCTGCCAGATCTCGAGGGTGCGGCTGACTTCGCGGCCCTTGGCGTCCTTCATGGCCACCGCCATCACCGCGTGGGTGTCCTGGGCGGGGGAGGCTGCTGCGTCGGCCTGGGCCAGCCACTCGGAGCCGGTGGCGGCGAAGGTGGTGGACACGAGGACGAGCAGGACGGAGGGGGGGAGCATGAGCATGGGCGAAATCATCCACTGTCGGAGACGAAGCGTCAATCGAGGATGGTCTCCTGATCCTCTGCGGCTATCCGCAGTTCCTCGAGGAAGCGCGGCAACCCCAGCACCTGGAACCAGCGCACCATGGAGTCGGGAATGGAGCCGCCAGGATCGTAGTGCAAGGTGGCGATCACCCGCACACCTTCATCTTCGGCCAGGATCGTGTAGCTGCCATCGTCGCGGTCCACCCCCATCCTGCCCTCGTGGGCCGGGGGCTGTGGATCGGCCTGGGACCAGCGATAGGCCCGGCCGCCGGGCACGTCCTCGACCCACATGCGCAGCAGGATCTCCCGGTCCACCATCACCGGGGCGGTGTGCACGTGCACCACGAGGGCATCGGTCTCGCGCTGTTCGATGAGGTGAGAGCTGTGCACCATGGACCAGATGAGCTGGTGCCCTCCCCAGTCTCCCAGCGCACGGTCCAGCTGCTCCGGTGCCAGCTCGGGCCAGACACACTCGGCCCGCAGGATGGGGAAGCCGTCGTCCTGGGGGGCGCTGCGCGAGAAGGCGCAGTCCCCTGCCTCGTGCATGGGCTCGAACACCGGCGGCATATCGGCCAGAGAAGACAGCGCCAACAGGAGATACCACATCGCTCCCAGGGTATAGGAATCCCCTCTTCGCCGCAGACTCCCAGGGAGCCACGGCCTGGAGACCAGAGGAGCCCATGGTGTTTTTCGACAAGCAGGTTGCAGCGGGCGAGGGTGCAGATCGAGTGGGGGGCAAGGCCACAGGCCTGGGACTGCTCCTGCGCCAAGATCTGCCAGTGCCCCCCTTCTTCGTGATCCCCGCCGACCTGGACCTGGACCGCAAGGACCTCAAGGCCGCCCTCGAGCGGCTGGGGCCCGGCCCCTACGCGGTGCGCTCGTCGGCCCTGGCCGAAGACGGCGCCCAGCACAGCTTCGCCGGCCAGCTCGAGTCGGTGCTGGGGGTCAAGACCATCACCAAGATCGAAGCCGCCATCGACACCTGCCGCGCCTCGGGGAGCTCCGAGCGGGTGGTGGCCTACTGCGCCACCCACGGCATCGAGCCCGGCCCCGTAGCCGTCGTGGTGCAGCACATGATCCGAGGCGACGTCAGCGGTGTGATGTTCACCCGCGACCCCGACCAGCCCGAACACGCGCTCATCTCCGCGGCCTGGGGCCTGGGCGAAGGCGTGGTCCAGGGCAGCGCCGACTGCGACGCCTTCAGGGTGGGGCCCAGCGGCGACATCGAGTCCGAGATCCTGGACAAGCAAATACACATCAAGCTGGTGGGCGACGAGCCTGTCGAGCGTCCCGTACCCAAAGCCAAGCGCGACCAGCCCGTGCTGAACGAAGTGCAGATCCGTCAGCTGATGTCCTGGGGCCGCGCCCTCGAGCACGTCAGTGGCAAGCCCCAGGACGTCGAGTTCACCCTCGAGGGCGAGCAGCTGTGGCTGGTACAGACCCGACCCATCACCACCCCGGTGCCCTGGGGCCGTAAGCTGCTGTGGGACAACTCCAACATCGTGGAGTCCTACTCCGGGGTCACCACACCCCTGACCTACAGCTTCGCACGCAACGCCTACAACACCGTCTACAGGCTATTTTGCGGGGTCATGGGCGTGTCGTCGAAGACCATCCAGCAGAACGACGCCATCTTCCAGCGGCTCATCGGGCTGATCCAGGGCCGGGTGTACTACAACCTCAACGCCTGGTTCCGCATCCTCACCCTGCTGCCCGCCTACCAGTACAACCGCGTGGCCATGCAGCAGATGATGGGGGTGAGCGAGGTCGCGGCCGACGAAGACGCCGAAGCCCCCGCGTCCATCTGGCAGCGCAACCTGGTGCACAAGCCCCGCATGGTGTGGCTGATGGTCACCCTGGTGTGGCGCCTGCTGTTCCTGCGGCGGGACACCCGACGTTTCCAGCGCGAGTTCGAAGAAGCCGTAGGCGGCCACCGCAAGCGCGAGCTGGACACCCTGCCTCCGGCCCAGCTGCTGGCCATCTACGGAGAGCTGCAGCGCCGCCTGCTGATGCGCTGGACCCCGCCGCTGGTCAACGACTTCTTCTGCATGATCTTCCACTCGGCCCTGCGCAAGCAGTGCGCCGAGCTGCTGTGCGACAGCGACGAAGCCCGGGGCGCCGCCTTGGCCAATGCCCTGCTGGCGGGTCAGGGTGAGCTCGAGAGCACGGCTCCCACCCGCGCCCTGCTCGAGCGGGCCACCCGGCTGCGGGCCGCCCCCTGGGCGATGGAGCTGTTCGACAGCTCCGCCACCGACAAGGAGGTGCTCGAGGGCGCCCTGCGGGACCCTACCTTCGGCCGCTGGTTGGATGCATGGATGGAGCGCTACGGGGATCGCTGCATCGATGAGCTGAAGCTCGAGACCACCCCGCTGCGGGAGCAGCCAGAGTTCGTGATCTCCAGCCTGCGCAACTATCTGCGGGGCGAGGCCATGGACCCCTCCCAGTTCGGAGCGGGCGAGCGCCGCCGCCGCGAGCTGGCCGAACAGCAGGCACGCACCCAGCTGTCGGGCTGGCGCAGGGCCCTGTTCCTGTGGATCCTCTCCCGGGCCCGCGAGACCGTGGCCACCCGCGAGGATCTGCGCTTCCTGCGCACCCGCATCTTCGGCCTGGTCCGCGACATCTTCCGCGCCATCGGCGGGCACATGGCCGCCTCCGACGCCATCGCCGACCCCAGCGATGTGTTCTACCTGCAGCTCGACGAACTCACCGGATGGGTCGAGGGCACCACCCCCAGCACCGCATGGAAGGGCCTGGTGGCGCTGCGGCGAGTGGAATTCGACGCCTACCGAGCGCTGCCCGGGCCCCCCGAGCGCTTCCACACCTGGGGCCCCGTACACCGCCACAACCGCTTCGCCGGCAAACCCACCCGTGTGGAGCTGTCCGAAGACGGCATGCTGCGGGGCACCCCCTGCTACCCCGGCTTGGTCGAAGGCGAAGTCGTAGTGCTCGAGAGCCCCGGCGCCGGCGCCCGTCTCGATGGCGACATCTTGGTCGCCCCCCGCACCGACCCGGGCTGGGTACCCCTCTTCCCCTCCATCTCCGGCTTGCTGGTTGAACGGGGCAGCCCCCTGTCCCACTCCGCCGTTGTGGCCCGGGAGATGGGCATCCCCACGGTGGTGGGTCTGCGAGGCCTCACCGCCCTGATCAAGGATGGCGACCGCGTGCGCATGGATGGCGCGGCCGGCACGGTCAAGCCCCTGCCTCCGCGCAAGGCCTTGGAGGAAGACCCCGCGTGAGCTCCACCGGCGCCGCCCAGCCCCTCGCCTCCCGGCTCTCCTATGCCCAGTGCTGGGAAGACTGGAAGGTCCTGACCGACGCGCTGGACGTCGGGCCCGGCGACCGAGTCCTCAGCGTGGCCTCCGCGGGCTGCAACAGCATCGCCCTGGCCCTGCGCGGGGCCGATGTGGTGGGCATCGATCTCTCCCCGCCCCAGATCGCCCTGTGCGAGCTCAAGCTGGCGGCGGGATCGCTGCCCTACGACCGCTTCCTGGTGCTGCTGGGCCTGCAGGTCGGGGCGCCCCTCGAGGTCTACGCTGAGATCGAGCACCTCCTGTCCCGGCACGCCCGCAGCTTCTGGCAGGCCCACCCCCAGCTCCTGGAGCAGGGGGTGCTCGGCGCCGGCCGCTTCGAGCGGTACCTGGGGACCTTCACCCGGCGCGTGCTGCCCCTCATCCACACCCAGCGCCGCATCCGGGGGCTCATCGACCCCAAGAGCCCCACCACCCAGCGCGCCTGGTACGACGAGCACTGGAGCACCCGGCGCTGGCGCGGCCTGTTCCGCGTGTTCTTCAGCCAGTGGGTCATGGAGCGCTTGGGACGCAGCCCCGAGCAGTTCGCCCAGGTCCAAGGCAGCGTGGCCGACCGCATCCTGGCCCGCTGCGACGACGTGCTGGGGGGCCAGTCCCTGCACGACAACCCCTACGTACAGTGGATCCTCGAGGGCGCCTGGCGCAGCATCGAGCACGCCCACCCCTACCTCACACGCCGGGGCCACGCGGGGCTGGCCGAAGCCACGAGGCGCATCTCCTGGGTCCAGGAGAGCCTCGAAGATCACCTGCCCCGCTGCGCCCCGGGCACCTACACCGCCTACAACCTGAGCAACATCGGCGAATACCTGCCTGTGCCCGTTTGGGAGTCCCTGTACGGCGCCCTGCTCGATGCCGCGGCCCCCGGGGCCCGCATCGCCACCTGGAACCTCTTCGTGCCGCGCTCATGCCCCGCCGCCTTCGAGCACCGCGTCGAGCGACACCCCGAACGCTCCGCGGCCTTGCTGGCCCAGGATCGCGTGCCCTTCTACGGAGCCTTCGTGCTGGAGACCGTGCGCTGATGACCCCGACCGTCCTCTCCCCCGCCCCCCCCGCCAACGCCACTGAAGGTTTCGTCGAGCGTCTGCTGCGCCTGCGCTGGCTGATGGTGGGCGTGCTCTGCCTGCTCACCGCCGCCTCCCTTGTGGGGCTGTCCAAGCTGGGCGTCGACAACGCCCTGGACATCTGGTTCGTCGAAGACGACCCGGCCTTGCAGGCCTACGACGCCTTCCAGGAGACCTTCGGCAACGACGAGGTCGTGGTGTTGGCCCTGCACCAGCCAGGGGGCATCCTGAACGACGCCGGCATGGCCCGCATCCAGGCCGTCGGAGACATCGCGGCGAGCGTCGATGGTATCGATCGGGTGCTGTCCCTGGCCACCATCGAGCAGATCCGATCCGGCGACGACTGGCTCGAGGTCGCACAGCTCTACCAGCCGCCGCTGGGGGACGGCTTCGCCGCTTCGGTGCTGGATGACCCCCTGCTGGCAGGCACCCTGGTCAACAGCGCCGGGGACACCTCCCTGGTGCTGGCTTGGATGGAGTCCATGGGCGACATCGACGCCCAGCGAGACGCCATCCTGGCGGACCTGCGAGACCAGGTGGCGGTCACCGGCGAGACCGTCAACTACGCGGGCATGGGGGTGGTCTACGCGGCGCTCAACCAAGCCAGCACCATCGACTCCCAGGTGTTCATCGCCGCGAGCTACCTGGTCATCGTGGGCCTGCTGCTGCTGCTGTTCCGCAGGGTGGGTCCAGTGGTGCTCACCATGGTGGTGGTGGGCCTGGCGGCCATGTGGCTGATGGGCCTGTACGGGGCCACCGGCCACGACATCAACATGGTCACCATGGTGCTGCCCACGCTGATGTTGATCATCGGGGTCAGCGACTGCATCCACTTCCTCAACCGCGCGGTGGAGCAGCCCCCCGGCGGCACCCGCTGGGAGCGGGCCCGGGCCGCGGTGGCCTTCATGTTCTGGCCCTGCTTCATGAACTCCCTCACCACCGCCGCGGGCTTCGCGGCTCTGGCCACCGCCAGCATGCCGGTCGTGCGCGACCTGGGTGTGTTCGCAGCCATCGGCGTGCTGGGAGCCTTCCTGGCGGCCCTCATCGGCTGCTCGGTGGGACTGCTGTGGGGACGCCTCGAGCCCGCCCCCGAGCCCCCCAAGCTGATGACCAAAGCGGTCGAAGGCCTGGCGATCCTGGCCACCCGCAAGCCCGCCGCGGTGTTGGTGGGCGCGCTGCTGCTCGTGCTCACCGCATCCTTGGGCATCACCCGCCTCGAGGTGGACACCTACAGCATCGACTACCTGAAGGCCCACCACCCGGTGCGCCAGGACTCGGAAGCCATCGAGGCCACCTTCGGCAACTACACCCCCCTCGAGATCGTGGTGGAGTCCCCCGACGCCCTGCGTGACCCCGCGGTCATGGGGGCCGTGGCCGCATGGCAGGACGCCATGGAAGCCCACCCCGACGTGGACTGGACCCGCTCCCCCGCCGACACGGTGCGCAAGCTCAACCAGGTGCTCAGCGACGGTAAACCCGAGAGCTTCGTGGTGCCCAGCGACGCCTCGGCCCTCGAGCAGGCCCTGCTGCTGTACGAGAGCGACCCGGACGGCGACCTGTCCAGCCTCGTCTCCCCCGACGAAGACAAGCTGCGCATCACCGCAGGCATCCCCATGGTCAGCGCCAAGGCCTTCGGCGTCATCCTGGACGACCTGCTCGAGCTGGCCGACCTACCCCCGGGCGTCACCATCACCCCCGGCGGCTACCTCCCCCTGTACGTGCGCATCATGGAAGAGGTGGTGGCGTCGCAGGTCTCCAGCTTCGCGCTCGCGTTCTTGGTCATCTTCGTGATGCTGGCCGTGCTGTTCCGGTCCATCCGGCTGTCGGCCCTGGCCATCCCCGCCAACCTCGTGCCCGTGGTGATCATCCTGGGCATCATGGGCATGGTGGGCATCCGGCTGGACGTGGCCACCGTGACCGTCTCGGCCATCATGCTGGGGCTCATCGTCGACGACACCACCCAGTTCCTGTACCGCTTCCGCTACGAGATGGGCCGCTTGGGCAACCACCGCGAAGCCGTCGAGGCCGCCATCCATGGGGTGGGCCGCGCGCTGCTGTCCACCACCGTGGTGCTGTCCCTGGGATTCTTGGTACTGGGCCTGGCCCAGATTCGTTCGGTGTCTTGGTTCGGGGTGCTCATGTCCCTGGCCATGGTCTGCGCCCTGGTGGGGGATCTGCTGATGCTGCCGGCCATGATCGTTCTGTTCGAGCCGAAGATCAAGGTCGCCAAGCAGGCCCCGTAGGCCGCGCCATGTTTCCGTTCTTCGTCCTGCTACCCGTCCTCGCCGCCCGCGAGCCCACCCTCGTTGACGCCATGAAGAACGGCGACGGCCTCATGATCGCAGCTGTGGGTGCCCAGCACCTCCTGGTCAGCCACGAGCGGGGCCCGGTGGTGATGGACCTGAAGGGTGATGTCATCGGCGGCCTGGACGGCCCCGCACGGCGGCCCGAAGCCATCGCCACCAGCGCCGACGGACGCTGGATCGTAGTGTCCACCTGGGAAGGCCTGATGCGCTACCGGGTGGCGAAGTAGGCATAGGTAGGGGTTGGTGAAAGCGGTGGGCGCCAAAGCGCTCGCCAGCACGGTGGGTGCCGGCCACCCCGGGCGTTGGTGAGCGCCGGGGGGCCCGAAGCGCTCGCGGAGGCGGTGGGTGCCGGCCACCCCGGGCGTTGGTGAGCGCCGGGGGGCCCCGAAGCGCTCGCGGAGGCGGTGGGTGCCGGCCACCCCGAGCGTTGGTGAGCACCCTGGGAATTCCTATCCGCAGTGGAAGGCCACCACGGTCACAGTGTCTGCCAGCACCGGGGCGTCAGGCATGGCGCCCGTGCCCGGATGGGCCCAGCACTCCACGCCGGCCGGGGGTTCCACCGTGACGCTGGTGTCGCCCGGTGCCACGCCCGGGAAGCTCACGAAGCCCATGCCGCCGGTGGGGATGGTCGCGCTCAGAGCCGGATAGCCGCCAGCAAAGACGAACGGCTCTCCATGGCTGGCGCCCAGGCTGATGGTGGCCCCTTCGACCGCGCTGAGGTTCTCGTAGTCCACTCCCACCACCACGATACCGGTCCCAGCGTCCCAGTCGATGCCCAGCATGGACAGCACCTGGCTGGTGATGGCCTGGCCCGCCACGTAGGTCACGAACGAAAAGTCCTCGCCACCCGCCGGGCCGAACACCAGGTGATCCAGGTAGCCGTCACCCCGTACCCGCAGCTCGAAGGGGGTGTCGGCCAGGATCTCACCGTTGACCAGGCCGTCGCTCGCTGTGGTCGCCGTGCCACCGGGAAACTCGACGCTGAGCCCCAGAGCCCCGGTGGCCGTGGTGGCGTTGTAGAGCACCAGGTTGGCCATGACGAGCTCGGGAGGCGCGGTGTCCAGCACCCTCGCGCTGCTGTCGGGCGGCGTGTACTCACAGGCGATGAGGGCGAGCAGCAGGAACATGGAGGAACATGGAGGAACATGGAGGAACTCCTTACTCGGCACGGGGCACTCCACCAGCAGCACCAGCGCCACCGAAATCATCAGGGGCTCCCACCCGGCAGATCCTGGTCCCGCAGCAAGCGCTCGATGCCCATCAGCGCGCAGCCGATGTGCTGCACTGCGTCGACCTGGACGTCCAGGCGCACAGGGTTGTCCCGGAATCCACCCAACAGGCGACTGGCGTGGCCGAGCAAGGGGGTGTCGGCCGGGCGATAGGCCGAGGCCAGGAAGAGCCGTCCGTAAGACATGGCTTGGTCGAACCAGGGGCCCTGGGCGCCACTGCGCCGGTCATACTCGGCGCGGGCCACCACAGCCTCGGCGCCGCCGCCGGCCGCCCCGGCCACAGCCTGAACCGGGCCGTCGTGGTCGGGCACCATGAAGCTGTCGCGGTTCAGGTAGCCTTCGCACACGCCCCAACCCGCAGGCCGGCCCAGTACCTCGGTGGCCACCAGGGCGGCAGAGCAGGACCAGTGCTCGCCGATGGTGAACAAACGACCGGCGGGCATGGGCCAGTAGACGGACTCCCAGCCATCGGCGATGCGCTCGAGGGCGTCGCGGGCACCAGGGAGCTCGGCCCGCGCCGCCGCTGCCACCGCGAGGGTGCCCTGGCCCTGGGCGTAGGAGATGCGCTTCTGCTCGGGCCAGGTGGCCGCGTCGATGTCGAAGTTGGCCATCACAATGCCCTGCTCATCCACCGCCGAGAGCACCTGGGCGTTCCAGGCCTGCTGCAGGTCGGGCCGAGCATCCAGCTCGATGGCCGCCAGCAGCGCCAAGGCGGTGGTGCCCACCCAGGACTTCCCGTCGTCCCGGGCGGGATCGAGCACGTAGCCACGGCCGGCTGTGCTCTCGAAGGTGCGCTCTCCCAGGTGGTCCAGGGCCAGCAAGGCCGCTGTGCGCAGTTCCGGGTCGCCGCTGCGACTGGCCGCGCGGGCCAAGTACCAGGTGGCGCCGGCATGACGCGGGTAGTTGTAGCCCTTGCCCAGATCCCCCGAGGGTCCCTTGACGATGTAGGCGAAGCGGCCATTGTTCGTCTGGTTGTCCGCCACCATGTGGGCACCGGCGATGGCCGCGTCGTGCACGGCGTCAGCACTGAGATCCGGCGGAGCCGCCCAGGTGCGCTGCACCGCGACCACGCCCCGATGGCCAGCCAGCCAGCTGCTCATGCGCAGGGCATGGGTGGCGCCAGCGGCCGGGGCTTTGGAAAGATCGAGGACGCCCACCCGCAGGCTGGGAGCGAGCTCGGCCCGCCGCACCGCGCCTGATCTCCACAGCTCTAGGGTGCCCACCATGCCTGCTTCGCCCTCCAGGCCGTGCTCACCCATGGGAAGAAAGGCCACGCCCGAGGCCGCCAGCCACGGTGACCCCAGGCGGTAGCGGGCACGGGCGACGTCCACGTACAGCGCAGCGCCGGGCAGCTTGCGTGGCGGGGTCCAGGTCTGCAGCGCCGAGGCGAGATCCAGACCCTCGAGCTGCTGACGGTCGAAGATCTCACCGCCCTCGACAGCGGAGACCACCAGCCGCGCTGTGCCAGTGCTGGTGGGAGGTGCTGCTTCCTGGCCCTGCCAGCGCGCGTCCAGCCAGGCCGCCGCCGCTGCGCCGTCGTGGGCGGGGTAACGATCCACGGGGGCCTGATGGACCACGGTCGCCGCAGGCGGGAGCAGCATGGCCGCCAACAGCCCCGCCGCCACACCAGCACCCACGCGCCGTCCGAGTCCGACCTGGGTGAGCTGCCAGATGGGCACGAAGATCAACCAGGGCAGCGCCGCCAGCACGCCCCCCATGAGCGCCCAGCCCATGCCAGCCCCCACCTTGGCGAAGTGCAACACCGCGTGGGCGCCCACCTGTAGGTAGAGCCCGATCACCAACGCCACGGCCACCAGCGAGACGATGGCGGCCCAGCGCACCCAGGCTTTCCCGGGCTTGCCCATCGACACCACACCGCCAGCCGCGAGCTGAACGGTCGCCGCGAGTCCCATCACGCCGTACAAGGGCGCCCAGCGCGCGCCGAGAAAAATGGCCAGGGCCACGTAGACCGCGCCCTGGAGGACAAAGAGGACGCCGACGCTGCGCTTCATGGGGACTCCGCAGGCATGGAACCAGCCGTTACGGGGTTCCGAGCCCGTGCCAACATAGCCTGCCACCGAACCTTGCCGAGCCACCATGCGAACCGCCCCTCGACGCCTCGCCAGCCTGATGGCCCTACTCCTGGCCGGCGCCCTCAGTTCGCCGCTGGCGATGCTGGCATGGCTGCACACACACAGCGCGGCGAGGGTGGTAGACAGCCCCGACGCCCTCCCCTCCCTGACCGAGGGCTGCGTGATGGGGGCCCGAGTCTATGGCCCCGGCGAGCCGTCCCCGGTGGCCTTGCAGCGCGTGAACGCCGCCGCGGCGCTGGCCGAGGCCCAGCCCGGTCTTCGCTTCGTGGTGAGCGGTCATGAACCAGCGAACCACGAAGCCACGGAGATCGCCACCGCGTTGGTGAACCGTGGCGTGGACCCCCAGCGCATCCGCGTGGACCCCCACGGCGTGAGCACCCAAGCCAACGTCATGGCCATGGTGGGGCAAGGCCAGGGTCCCGTGGTCTTCGTGAGCCAAGGCTTTCACCTGCCTCGCACCCTGTGGATGGCCCGCCAGCAAGGCCTGGATGCCTGGGGCCTGCGGGCCGAGCGTGTGGCCCCCACCGCACCGGGTGCCAGCCCCCTGGGCACCACAATCATCCGCACCCGCCGCCACCTCCGGGAAGGCGTGCTGGCACTGTTGCACCTGGTGGGGGTGTACGAGACGCTGGCGGAGTCCTAGGCGGCTACTCCCCGAACAGCTTCTGCTGGGGGCGCCAAGGCTTGCGCTCGCGACCCGGCTCGTGGGCGCCCCGGCCCACCACCCAGGCCCCCTGGGCGCGGGCCGCGTGAAACAGCTCGGCGTAGTGTTCCTGGTTGGAGACCCGCACGAGCTGGTCCGCCACGACGCCCTCGAGGTCTCGCTCACAGCGCACGATGGTGAAGGGCCGACCCGGCAGGTCCACGAAGCGCCAGCGCACCCGACGGCCGAACTCCCACAGGGCGTAGCCCTTGGGCTCCGGACCTTCGGCAGAGGCAGTGCGCACCGCGGCCCCCGGGTAGACCACCTCGAGATCGCCCAGCCGCACGCGCTGGCGAGGGTGCAGGTGCCCTCCCATGGCCCAGCGGGGGCCTTCGGGCAGGTGCTCCACACCGATGGTGCCCGCGGGTTTGCCCACCCGGAAGGTGAAGCGCGGCACCTTGCAGCCGCTCACAGCCTGATGCATCAGCAATACATCGGCCCCAGGCCCTACCGCGGTGACGGCGGCGCGCTCGAATCCCTGCTCGCTGCGCTTGAAGGGCACCGCGGCGATGGCGATCTCGCCGAAGCGCAGCCGGACCGGCGCATCCACGATGTGCAGGCCCGTGGGTGGTATACGAAACACCCGTAGCAGCGCCGCGGGATCGTGGTTGCCCGGGATCAGAACCAGGGGAACCCGGGAGCTGACCTGGGCCAGTACGTCGGCGGTCCAGCGAACCAGCTTGCGGGAGGGCGTGCGCGAGTCGAAGAGATCGCCACCGTGGACCACCAGATCCACCTCGCCTCTCAGGGCGGGCGTGAGGGCGAGCTCGAAGGCCGCCGCGTGTTCATCGGCCCTGGACCAATCTTCGGGGGCGCCATGGGCACGAAGCCAGGCCCCCAGGTGGGTGTCGGCCAGGTGCAGCACCCGCATCAGCGGAAGGGCACCGGGATGGTGATCTCGTCGGTCTCGGTCATGCCATCCACCACCATGGGGCTAAAGCGCGCCTTGGACACGGCCTTGCGCGCAGCAGCCACCAGGCCCTCGGGGCACTCGATCACAACAATGTCGTAGGGTTCACCAGCAGGATCGACGCTCAGGCGAGCCCGGCAGGTGGGGGGTGTGATGCCGGCCTTCTTGGAAGCCTTGGGCAGCTTGGGCTGCTTGAGTTTGGTGAGCCCGGCGGGGTGCACCAGCTTGATGCCCGGCACGCCGATGTAGCCGTCGAACGCAGCTTGCTCGCCGGGGTCGATGGTGGCGTGGGTGGTCATGGTGCCCAGGGTCTCGGCGTAGCGCACGACGTAGCGGATCTCGAAGGCGGTGGGGCCCTCCGGCTCCACATCAGGGGCGGGCTGGATGCTCCAGGCTTCGGTGGCGGCCAGAGCCACGGGCCCCATGGCCTGGGGGCACTCCACCAGCTTGTACGCGGCGGCCCCATCGGGCCCCAGCGTACCCGCGAGAATGCAGGAGCGGAAGCGTTCGGTGCTCTCGAGCCAGGAGACATCCTGGGGGGGGAGCACGTAGCTGTGGACCTCGAGCTCCCAGGCGCTACCCAGCAGCGGCAGCGGTTCTTCGAGGCGCAGGGGCTCGAAGGCGTCCATGCCTTCGGGTTCCTGAGCGAGCAAGGGCGTCGCGAAAAGTAGCAGCAGAGCGAGCATGAAGATTCTCGGAGCGTAGGGTCGGATTTTATATCCGCCCGCCCCGAGGTGGACCGGAGATTCGACCTCAATCCGCAGGCTTCACCGCGACCATCCTGACCACCGCGGCCACGCCACGGTGCAAGGCCCCTTCGTCCAGTTCGACCTCGAGTTCCTCGAGTTCCTCGAAGGTGGCATCGGGAAAGAGCTCGCGTAGATCGGCTGCACCGAAGAGAAAGTCCAGACGCGGTGGCCCTCCGGTGCCCCGACCCAGTTGCTTCGGACTGAACGCCTCGAGCACGAAGACACCACCCGGACGCAGGGCGTCCCACGCCTGCCGATAGGCTACCGTGCGCAGCATTGGGGCCATGTGCGCGTAGATGGCGAAGACCCCATCGCAGGGTTCCGGCTGGTAGTCCGCGAGATCTGCGACCACGGTCTCGACGGCGAGTCCTTCCTTGTCGGCCCGCACGGACAGCTGAGCCATCGCAACACTGGCGCTATCCACCGCCGTCACGGGGTGACCACGCCGGGCCAGGAACAGTGCGTTTCGGCCCTGACCTTCGGCCAAGCCAAGCAGGCGTCCCCCGGGCAGGAACCGATGGCTGACCGAAGCCAGATAGGCGTTGGGGGCCGAGCCGTACAGCTCGGGTTCCTCTCCAAAGCGCTTGTTCCACATGGACTTCATGGTCAATCTCTTGGAAAATTGAAACTCGAAGGTGCCCACTGGAGGCCCGAGCGACCACGGCGAATGCAGACAAGCGTAAGTGGCGCTACCCTGGAGCCGGGAGGCCCCATGAACCACATCGCCACCAGCACCCTCCTGCTGGCCCTGCTATCCGCCTGCCCCATCGTGCCCCCACCACCGGACAAGCTCCAGGAGACAGGCCTGTACGTGGAGCTCGACTGCCATGACGGCCTCGACGAAGACGAGGACGGCTGGATCGACCAGCAGGACGCGGACTGCTGGGGCAGCATCGAGCTGTGCCTGAACGGCTTGGACGACGACGCCAACGGCCTCGCGGACTGCTTCGATCCCGCCTGCATCGAGTTCTGCGGCGAGGACTGCGGCAATGGACTGGACGACGACGGCGACGGCTTGGCGGACTGCGTCGATCCCGGCTGTGCATGGTCCTGCGGTGAGCAGTTCTACGCGGAGGACTGCGACAACGGCCGCGACGATGACGGCGACGGCCTGATGGACTGCGAGGACGGCGCTTGCGCCAACCAGGCCCCCTGCATCGAGCTGTGCGACACCCCGGAGGACGACGACGATGACGGCCTTGTGGGCTGTGACGATGACGACTGCTGGGGCAACCGGACCTGTCTTCCGGCGAGCACACGGATCACGGCCAGGGTGACGGGCGCCCGGGGCTTCTGGGTTCGCCGGGGGGTTCGCAGCCACGAGGGCAGCGCGACGACCTCCCGGGCTGCCCGCGCGGTGGACGTCAGCGGCAGCCTGATGGTCGGCACAGGCACCAGCGCGGTCGCCTGCGATTGGTGGGTGGCCCAGCTCGATATCGGCTTGCACGACCACGAGAGCCGCTATGGCTTCGGCATCGATCCCAGCTGTCCCCTGCAGAGCTCGGGCTTCCTGCTGCCTATCGAGAGCGCGCGGTCCAGCACACTGGGGATGATAGGAACGCCAACCTACGGCACGGACTGGTATGTCGGCGGGCTGGTCTCTTCGGCCCGCTGGTGGCGGGGCCAATACCTCGGCGCCCACTACGCCACCTACCAAATGTTGGACATCCTCCCGAGCGGCTCCGCCTTCACGTGGACCGCGGGTGAGTGAGCCGGCGATGACGCACGGACACCGATCGCTGGACGCATTACCGGACCCTCCCCCCTGCGTGAGGTCCCCATGCGTCCCCTCCAGCGCCTGCTGCTTGGCTCCGGCCTGTCCCTGCTGTTCGCCTCCCCTGCCCTGGCGGCAGATGATCTCCGCGCCTTGGTGGGGGCCACCGTCTGGGACGGCACCGGCGCCGATCCCATCCCCGACGCGGTGGTGCTGATCCAGGGCGACCACATCAAGGCTGTGGGTTCCCGCGACCGGGTCAGCATCCCCAGAAAAGCGCTGGTCGAAGACCACAGCGGCCGCTTCATCGTGCCGGGGCTCATCGACAGCCACGTGCACTTCTTCCAGACCGCGGGGCTGTACACCCGGCCCGATGTCATCGACCTGAACGCCCTGCGACCCTACGCCACCGACCAGGCCCACGCCCGCGACGCCTTGGACCAGACCTTCGCCCGCACCCTGGCCAGCGGGGTCACCGCGGTGGTGGACGTGGGCGGGCCCTTCTGGAACTTCGATGTGCGCCAACAGGCTCAGGACAGCGACGCCGCACCCCGGGTGGCCGTGACGGGCCCCCTGATCTCCACCGTTTCACGCCCCCAGCTGGACCTTGGCGATCCCCCGATCATCCAGGCGGACAGCCCAGAGCACGCCAGAGAGCTGGTCCGAGAGCAGCTGAGCCACCAGCCCGACCTGGTGAAGGTCTGGTTCATCCTCGATCCCGACGAAGGCATCGCACCGGGCCTGCCCATCGTGCAGGCGGTGGTGGACGAGTCCCACAAGGCCGGCGTTCGCGTGGCCGTGCACGCCACACAGCTCGAGACCGCTCGAGCCGCCGTAGAAGCGGGCGCCGATATCCTCGTGCACAGCATCGACGATACAGCGGTGGACGATTCCTTCCTGTCCCTGCTGCAGGAGCACGACACTTTGGTGAGCGGCACCATCGTGGTCTACGAAGGCTACGCCGATGTGTTGAGCGGTGCAGTGGACCTTTTGCCCGTGGAGCAGCGTCTGGGGGACCCCTGGGTGATGCACAGCTGGGACGAGCTGTCCCTGGCCGATCTGGACGACGAAGCTCGAGAGAAGAACCAATCCCGGATCGAGCGCCTGCGGGAGCGCCAGCCCACCATGAGCTCGAACCTGGCGACCATGCACGCCGCCGGTGTGCCGGTGGCCATGGGCACCGACGCGGGCAACATCGGAACCCTGCACGGTCCCAGCGTCCATCGGGAGCTGGCCCTGATGGCTCAGGCTGGCATCAGCAACCACAATGTGTTGCTGGCCGCCACCCGCGACGCGGCCCGAGTCTTCGCAGATGACCCAGACTTCGGCACCATCGAGAAGGGCAAGCTGGCGGACCTGCTGATCCTCGACAGCGACCCCCTCGAGGATCTCGCGAACCTGCAGGACATCCACCGCGTCGTGCTCGGTGGTCAGAGCCTCGATCCCGACGTCCTGGTCCCCCCCTCCGCCACCGACGTGGTCCAGGATCAGGTCGAAGCCTACGGCGCACGGGACATCGACGCCTTCCTGGCCACCTACGCCTCCGACGCCAAGCTCTGGCGCCACCCCAACGGGGAGCTCATCGCCGAAGGCCACGAGGCCATGCGCGAGACCTACTCCACCATGTTCGAGGCCAGCCCCGGGCTGAAGATCCACATCCAGCAGCGCACCACCATCGGCGAGTTCGTCATTGACCTCGAGCTGGTGTCGGGCATGCGCGGCAGTGAGCCGGTGCGCGCGGTGGCCATTTACCAGGTGCAGGGTGGGCTCATCAGCAACGTCTGGTTCCTCCCCAAGGGCGACTGACTCACCCCCCGAGCCAAGCCCGGAGCGCCTCCCCCGTCGCCGTGCCCGCCTCCGCGATGGCCTCAGGGCTCCCCTGGGCGATCACGCGTCCTCCGCCAGGGCCTCCCTCGGGTCCCAACTCGATGAGCTGATCGCAGCAGGACAGCAGGCCCGGGTCGTGCTCCACCATGATCACGCCATGGCCGTCCTGAACCAGCGCATACAGGACCCCCAGCAGGCGTGCGCGATCCTCGGGGTGCAGCCCGATGCTGGGCTCGTCCAGCAGGAACAGGCCAGGCCGCGCGCCCTTGGTCGGCTCCAACAAGGCCAAGGCCAGCCGCAGGCGACGGCTCTCGCCACCACTCAAGGTCCCCGAGGGCTGATCCAGGCGCAGGTAGCCCAGACCGAGATCGCACAACCGAGACAGGCCCGCGGCCAGCACGCGGTCCCCCGTGAAGCGCACACGGGCTTGGCCAATGGTCAACGCCAGGGTGTCGGCGATGGTGGCGCCATCCAACCGCACAGCCAACACCTCGGGCCGGTAGCGCGCTCCGCCGCAGGACTCGCAGGGCAGCCAGGCATCCGCCAGCAGCTCGAGACCCACGGCCTCGCGACCCATGCCCTTGCACGTGGCGCAGCGACCCTTGGGGCTGGTGTAGCTAAACGCAGCGCGGCTCAGACCCGCATCCCGCGCGGAAGGCGAGCTTCCGTACTGCGCCGCGATGCGTGACAACAAACCGGTGAAGCTGGCAGGGGTGCTCAGGGGCGAACGTCCGATGGGACGAGCGTCGGCCCGCACCACCCGCCCGACCTGCTCCGCACCTCGAAGCTCGCGGCAGCCCTGGGGGCGCCCCAGGCGCAGGCTGGGCTCGAGGACCTCGAGCACCAGCGTGGACTTGCCGCTACCCGACACGCCAGCGACCCCCACCAGACCACCGAAGGGGATCGACACATCCACGTCGCGCAGGTTGTGTCGGTGAGCCACTTCGATGTCCAACATCCCGTGGACTGGCGCCGGGGCCGAACACACCGGAAGCCGACGTTCAGCTCGCAGCCAAGCCCCAGTGAGGGAGTCAGGCTGGTCGCGCACGGCCTCGGGTGAGCCCTGAGCCACCAAGGCGCCCCCCTGTTCGCCAGCACCGGGCCCTAGCTCCACCAGGTGGTCGGCGCCGCGGATGAGCTCCAGATCGTGTTCGACCACCACCACGGTGTTGCCCTGGTCCACCAGGCTCCGCAGCTCAGCAGCGAGGGCCCGTGTGTCCCGGGCGTGCAGCCCGCTGCTGGGCTCATCCAGCACACAGGTCAGCCCCTCGAGCCGCGACGCCAGCAGGCCGGCGAGCTGAACCCTTCTGGCTTCCCCCCCCGACAGTGTATCGCTGGGCCGATCCAGCGCCAGGTAGCCCAGACCCAGACGGGGCAAGACCTCCAAGCGCTCCAGCAACAACGCCACCACATCGGCCGCAGCAATCGCCACCGCCGCGGGCAGCGGCCAGACTCTCATCCGCTCCAGCAGGGCATCGACGGGCAATCCACAGGCCTCACCGAAGCGCAAGCCCCCCAGCCGCAACGCACGAGGCCAGGGCGCCAGGCGCTCCCCACCGCAGCCGACACAGGTCACCTGCATCATCAGCGGCTCGAGCTCGCGCCCCCTGCGGTCGGCGTGGGTGCGCTCCCAAGCCTGCTCCACCAGGCCCAGCAGGCCCAGCCAGGGCCCCTCGAAGGAGTGCTCACCGACGCGCTTGCCCCGCTGGTAGTTCCACCGGACCTGCCAGCGACGCTCGCCAGTGCCGTACAGCACCACCCGTCGGGCCTCGGCCGTGAGCTGTTCAAAGGGCGCCTGGACCTCGAGGCCCAGCTCCCGTGCGGCGGACCCCAGGGTGGCCAGGTGCTGCCCGTGGGGCTCACCCAGGTGCCGACCCAGCTTGCTCCCCGCCATGGCGCCATCCCACAGGCTGCGCTGGGGCTGGTCTACCAGGCGACGGGGATCGCAGGCCATGCGATGCCCCAGGCCCCCGCAGTCGGGGCAAGCACCCAGCTCGCGATTGAAGGACAGGTGACCGGCGCTGAGCTCCGGCGCCACGGCTTCACAGCCCTCACATGTGTCACCCGTCACCACCGCGCCACAGCCGGGACACACCCGCAAGGCGAAGCGGGCCCAGAGCAACCGAAGCGCGGGCAGTACGCCGGCCAGGGTACCGACCACCGACCGGGGTGAGGGCGCCAAGGGCCGCTGCCCCAGGGCCACCGACGGGCCCAGACCCGTAGCGTCTCCCAGACCGGGCCGCGACAGACGGGCCAGGCGACGACGCGCATCGCCGGGCAGGCTGCTGCCGAAGCGTCGCCAGGCCTCGGCGTGCAGCGTGTCGAAGGCCAGCGACGACTTGCCGCTGCCCGACACCCCGGTGATCACGGTGAGCGCGTCGTGGGGAATGTCGAGATCCAGGTCCCGCAAGTTGTGGGTGTGTACGCCACGCAGGCGGATGGCTGAGGGTGCGGCGCTGCGCGCAGGCGACACATCGGCCGAGCGCTCGGGTTCACCCGCCATCGCACGGCCGGTGGCCGATCTCTCGTCGGCCGCGAGTTGGTCGGGGGTACCCGAGGCGACGACCCGCCCACCCTCGGCGCCGCTCCCGGGGCCCAGGTCCACGATGTGGTCCACCGCCTGCAGCAGCGCGACGTCGTGGTCCACCACCAACACACTGTGCCCACGCTGCACGAGCCCGCGCAGTGCCCGCACCAACACCGACACATCGCGGGGGTGAAGCCCCACGCTGGGTTCGTCCAGCACGTACAGGGTAGCGCCCTTGGGCGGGCGGGCCAGGTGGGCCGCCAGCTTGACCCTGCGGGCCTCACCACCGCTGAGGGTGGTGGCCGGCTGGCCGATGGGCAGGTAGCCGAGCCCAACATCAACCATAGCCTGCAGCACCCTGGCCGCTGGGGGGTGGTCGCCCAGCAGCTTCAGCGCCGCCGACGCGGGCAACTCCAGCACCTGGTGGATGTCGTGCTCCCGGTAGCGCACCGCCAAGGTGTCGGGATCGAAGCGACGACCGCCGCAGGCGTCGCAGGGCACGTGTACGTCCGCCAGGAAGTGCAACCCTACCCGCTGACTGCCGGCGCCCTCGCAGCGCTCGCAGCGCCCGCCGGCGGTGTTGAAGGAAAAACGGGTCGCCTCGAAGCCGCGCTCTTTTGCCAGAGGCTGCTGGGCGAAGAGCTTGCGCACCGCGTCGAACAGTTTTGTGTAGGTCGCTGCGTTGCTGCGGGGGCTGCGTCCGATGGGGGCGGCGCCGACGATCTCCACGCCGGACAGCCCCTCCCAGCCACTCAGGGCGTCGTGGGCCCCCGGCGCCGCCGCGAGCGTCCCCAGACGGGCCTCCACCCCTCGGGCCAGGGTGGTGACGGCCAGGGTGGTCTTACCGGCGCCGGAGACACCGCTGATGCCCACCAGGCAGCCCAGAGGAATGGCCACGTCGATGGACTGCAGGTTGTGCTCCCTCGCCCCCCGCAGCTCGAGAAACCCGTTCGGTGTGGGCGAAGGCGCCACGGTGACCGGAGCCTGCTTGGATGACCACTCTGAGGGTGGGCCTTCGAAGAGCTTGCGCCCGCCGGCGACGCCCGCACCGGGCCCGATCTCCACCAGGTGGTCCGCCGCCCGGATCAGGGCCTGCTCGTGCTCCACCAACACCACGGTGTTGCCCAGGGCCCGCAGGCGCTCGAGCACCCCCCGCAAGCGCACGAGCTCGGCGGGATGTAGGCCCGCAGAGGGCTCGTCCAGCACGTACAGCAGCCGCCCCAGGCCGCCAGCCAGGCAGCTGGCCAGCTGAACCCGCCGCGCCTCCCCGCCGGAGAGGCTATCGCTGGCCCGGGCCAACTGGAGGTGGTCCAGGCCGAGATCGCCGAGATCTCCGAGCCGTCCCTGGAGCTCTTCGAGCAGGGGCTCGGCCACAAGACGGCGACGCTCGGGCAGGCACAAGGCGGCCAGCCCTGCCGAGAGCTGGTCCAGGGGGAGCGCACACCAGCCCGCCAGGCTGTGGCGTCCCAGCGTCACGGCCCGGGCCTGGGGGCTCAGGCGGCTGCCGCCGCAGTCGGAGCAGGGCACCGAGCGCACGAAGCGCAGCACGCCAGGGTTGCGCTTCTGGGTGAGGATGCCCTGGATGGTGGTGATGATGCCCTTGTAGTGGCCCTCTTCCCGGGGGCGCGCCGTGATGCCCGACCAGCGCATCCGGGACTCGAGGTTGTGCTTGCCAAACGGCACCACCACCCGGTCGCTGCCGTAGAACACCACGTCACGCTGCGCCTCGGACAGTTCTTCCCAGGGGGTGTCCACGGTGAAGCCGTGGGCCCGACAGACGGTGTCGAGCACCTCCATGGTGACCTGGGAGTAGACGATGTAGGGCTTGGGCGTGGTGGGGACCAAGGCCCCAATACGCAGGCCGAGGCTGGCGTCGGCCACCAGCAGCGCTGGGTCCACCCGATCCACCACCCCCAGCCCTCGGCAGGCCGGGCAGGCGCCAGCCGCGTTGAACGACAGCGAGCCCGCCAACAGGGGCGGTGCCGAAGCTCCACAGGCCTCGCAGGTCTCGCTGCGACCTATGGCCGCTCCACAATCGACGCAGCTGCGCTCCCCCACCCGCGCCACCAGCAGGCGCAGCAGGTCCAGCACACCGCTGGCGGTGCCCACGGTGGATCGAGGACCGCCTCCGAGCCCCGCCTGGCCCAGCAGCACACCGGCTCGCAGGCCCTCGGCGTGATCGACCTCCGCCCGCCCCAGCTTGCCCAGCCGATGCAGCGCCGGCCCCGCGACGGCCCCGAGGTAACGTCGCCGCGCTTCCACCAGCAGGGAGTCCACCGCCAGGGAGCTCTTACCCGAGCCGGACACCCCTGTGATGACGGAGATGGCGTCGTGGGGCAGCCGGACGTCCACACCCCGGAGGTTGTGGGCATGGGCGCCACGAAGGACGAGGGTACGAGGATGGGCCACGAACAGGCTCCGGACTGCTAAGATTGCCCGACCTATCGGATCCCGAGGCCCCGTCCATGAAGCTGTTGGCCCACCCCCGCTTCCCTTGGCTCGCCGCGCTGGTGGGAGTGCTGCTGTGTACGCCGGCTCTCTTCGGGGGCCTGGTGGGCGATGACTATCTGTGGTGGGTGCTACTGCAGGACACAGGCCCCCTGACAGGCAGCCTTCCCCCCATCCTCCACATCTACAACTTCATCCCCGGCGGGGTGCCCATGGACGTGCTCCAGGCCCAGGGCTTGGTGAGCTGGTGGGCCGATCCCGACATGAGCATCGCCCTGCTCAGGCCCCTGTCGGTGTTCACCCACATCGTAGACCACTGGATCGCGCCCCGGGGCTTCGTGCTCCAGCACGCCCACAGCCTGCTGTGGTACGCCCTGTGCATCGGGGTCACCGCCATGACCTACCGCCGCATCCACCCCAGAGCGGGCGCGGTGGTCGGCCTGGCCGTGCTGCTGTTCGCCGTCGAAGACGCCCACGCCATGAACGTGGGCTGGCTGGCCAACCGGCACGCACTCATCTCCATGGTGGTGGGGGGGCTGGCGTTCCTGGCCCACCTGCGCTGGCGGGACAGCGGCCGAGCGCGGTGGCTGGCGGCCGCCCTGATCACCCTGGGCGTGGGCATGTTCTGTGGCGAGGCCACCCTGGGGGCTGCGGCCTACCTGGTGGCCTGGCAGCTCACCTTGGACCGGGGCGGTTGGGGCCGACGGCTGGCCGGGATCGCACCCTACGCCGCGCTGGTGGTGGCCTGGCGGGTGGTCTACAACCTGTTGGGCTACGGCATCAAGGGCTCTGGGCTCTACCTGGACCCTGGCTTCGATCCACTGGGTTTCAGCCTGGCCCTGCTCCATCGCTGGCCTCAGCTACAGCTGGGCCAGTGGTTCCAGGTGCCCATCGACGCCATCATGTTCCTGCCGCTACATGTCGGCTTTCTCCTCACGGTGATGGCGGTCGTCGCCTGCGCGGGGCTGGCCTGGTACCTCTGGCCCACCCTGAGGCGTTCACCCGAGGCCCGCTTCTGGGCCCTGGGCATGAGCCTGGCCACCATCCCCCTGGCCGCGGCCTTCGCCATGGACCGCCTGCTGGCTTTCACGGGCGTGGGTGCCTTCGCCCTGCTGGCCATGCAGGCCCAGGCCGCGGGTTGGCTGGGGAGCGACGAAGTGAAGCTGTCCCGCCCCCGCCGCTGGATGACCGGGGGGCTGCTGCTGATGCACCTACCCCTGGCAGCCCTGATCCTGCTGGGTCGCACCGCCACAATACCCATCTTCGGTGAGATCTTTCGCGGTGGAGCCGACAGCATCGCCGACGACCCCGCCATCGAGGAACAGCTGGTGATCTTCGTGACCGGCCACGAGTTCCCCACCGCCTACGCCCCCATGGTGCGCCAGGTGGACGGCGGCCACGTGCCCGCCCGGGTCACCCTGCTGTCCCCCTTCAATGACCACCACAGCGTACATCGAGAGGACGAGGACACCCTCACCATCGAGATGCCGGGGGGCTGGATGGCCATCGTCGTCAACCAGCTGGAGCGCCGGGCGGACCTGGGCTTCGAGCTGGGGGAGCGCTTCGAGATGCCGGACTACACCGCCGAGATCCGAGCCATCAACGACTCCCGGGACGCCACCACCGTGGCCTTCCACTTCCACGAGCCCCTCGAGGATCCCAGCTACCGCTGGGTGGCCTGGAGCGCCCACCGCGCGGTGCCCTGGACCCCACCCGCAGTGGGTGAGACCACAGAGCTGCCGGTGCTGGACGCCTCGAGCTTCTTCCCGGCCATGTAGAGCGGGCTCTACTCGGTGCTCAGGGCAGCCTCGAGCCCGTCCACGTAGTCGGCGCCCGCGGGCACCGTGACGCTGGAGCCCGCGAAGTCCTCACCGATGGGCTGCACCGCGCCGCCCAGGCAGGCGCCCAGGAAGCCTTCGGTCACCGCGTTGAAGGACATGCGGTTCTCGGGGCGGGCGAATCCGTGGCCCTCGTCAGGGTACAGGACGTAGGTCACCGGGATGTCGCGCTCCTGCATGGCCGCCACGATCTGGTCGGCCTCGGCCTGCTTGACCCGGGGGTCATTGGCGCCTTGACCGATGAGCAGGGGCTTCTCGATGGCGTCCACCATGAACAGGGGCGAGCGGGACTCGAGGAAGGCCCGGCCTTCGTCGGTGCCGATGTCGCCCACCCGCACGCTGAACAGGTCGAGCATGGGCTTCCAGTACGGAGGGATGCTCTCGAGCAGGGTGACCAGGTTGGACGGACCCACGATGTCCACCCCGCAGGCGAAGACGTCGGGGGTCAAGGTCAGGCCCACCAGGGTGGCGTAGCCACCGTAGCTGCCGCCCATGATGGCCACGGAGTCCGGGGTGGTGATGCCCTGCTCCACGGCCCAGCCCACGGCGTCCAGCAGGTCGTCGTGCATCGTGCCGGCCCACTGCTTATCGCCGGCGTTGACGAAGGCCTTGCCGAAGCCCGTGGAGCCGCGAAAGTTCACCGACAGCACCGCGTAGCCGCGGTTGGCCAGCCACTGGTGGTAGGGGTTGAGGTCCCAGCGATCCCGCGCCCAGGGGCCGCCGTGGACGTCGAGCACCAGGGGCACGGCCGCGCTGGGCAGGCCGTCGCCGTCCGGGTCGGAGGCCGCGGGCAGGGTCAGGTAGGACACCAGGTTCAGCCCGTCCCGAGAAGGGATGATGACCGGGTGCATGGGCACCAGATCCAGGTCTTCGAGGGCGGGGCGGCTGGTGAAGAGGAAGCGGGCTTGGTCGGTCTCGCGGTCGTAGGCGTAATATTTGGCCGGGCCGTCGTCGTCGTGGAAGAGCACCAGCCAGTGCTCATCGTCCAGGCTGCGATCGGCCACCACAAGCTCTCCATCCTGGACCTCTGCCAGCACGTCCAAGTCGGCCTGCACGGTCTCATCGAGCACCACCCAGGACTTACGATCATACTCGAAGGACACCGCCTCCATGCGGTGCTCCGTGGGGTGCATCATGGCGCCCGACACGTCGGCCCGGGCGTCCTCGGCCAGCACCGTGAGCTCTCCGCTGGCTATGTCCAGCATCGCTGCAGCCGCGGTGTCGCGGCCCCGGCTGTCACTGAGGTAGACCTTCTCGTTGCTGGCGTCGAAGCTCCAGATGCTGGTGGTCATCTCGTCTTCGGCCCCCACCTCGAGTAGGGGGGTCCAGGTGACGGGGTCCTGCTCGAAGTCGGGCAGCAGGTAGGCGGCGCCGCCGTCGGAGGTGATGCGCACACCGATGCGAAGCTCCAGCGCATTGTCCAGCACGAAGCTCACGAAGCCCTCGTCGTTCTGGTAGATCAGCTCGCGCTCGCCGGTCTTGGTGTCGAGCCGATACACATCGTGCAGCGCCGGGTCCCGGTCGTTGACGCCCACCACCATGATGTCGGGCTGGTCGGGGCTGGCGCCCATGGGGCGCACGGTGACCCCATCCACCGGGACCAGGTCCACGGCTTCGCCGCCGGTGGCCGGCACCCGGTACAGGTGCCAGTTCTCGTCGCCGTCGGTGTCCTGGCCGTAGATGATGGCGTCGCTACCGTAGCCCCAGCCGTACCAGCGGATGCCGCGGTGGGTGTCGCTGGTGACCGGGATGGCAGCCGCGACGTCGTCTGCGGGGCCCACCCACACGTTGAGCACGCCATCCACCGGTGCGATGAAGCTGATGGAGCTTCCGTCGGGGCTGATCTTTGCGCTGGCTCGCTCCGGGTTGCCAAAGAACAGGTCGCGGTCGATGAGCTCCGCCGCTGGCTGGGCCTGGGCGGTGGGCAGGGCGACAGGATCGGCCACGGACTCCACCGGAACCACGGTGGGTGCGCAGGCAGCGAGGAACAACAGGGCGACGGAGGCGGATCGGAGCATGGTGACACTCGAGCGGCAGGGTGAGGGCGAGCAGCATGGAAAGCCCAAGTTTGGCGCCCCCACGTCAGAGAGGTGCGAAGAATGGTCCCCGTGTTGACCCCCGTCCAGGGAATCGGGCTACCCTGTAGCCTCGGCCACCTTGTGACGAGCCACGCTGACTTTCCAGCTATGAGCAGGGGAATGACAGGCAACCCGAACAGCGGCGGCCCCTCGCGGGCCGGCCATCGCAGCGAAGATCCGAGCTTCCCCCGCCGGGGTCAGCGCGGACGGCTGGTGCTGTCCACCATCGCGATGCTCTCAGGCCTCGTCCTGCTGGTCTCGGGCTTGCTCGGCACGGGCTGGCTGGCCGCCGCACAGCTGGGCGTGGGCACCTTCGCCGCGACCCTGGGGGGCTTCGGCGTGGCCGGCGCACGCCTCCTGCGCACCTGCGCGGGATGTGGCTCTCCACCCCGGATCGCCACCGCACGCCTGCCCCTTCACGCCGCCGACCCCATGATCACCGCCATCGAGCTGGCCGACCCCGAGCGCCTCGAGCGCATCGACGCCCCCCGGCACGGAGAGCCCACCCTGCGCCTCGAGCTGCTGCACTGCCCCCGTTGCCGAGACGTCGGCTGGCTCAGGACCACATCCCGGGTCCAAGGCGTGCCCGTGCGGGTGGGCCCCACCTGGGTGCTGCTGGGCAGCTTCCTGGAAGATGTGTTGGTGGAGCTGAGGCGACGGCGGGGACGACGTCAGTCGACAGCCGGCAGCCCGTAGATCTCACGCACCGCACGCCCAAACGCCGCCACCGCCGCTTCGATCTCTGCCACCCGCTGTTCACCCACCCCGGTGCTGTAGCTGAAGCTCAGGCGGATCTGGTTCAACCCCACGTCGGGGTCCCGCTCCCGGGCGTCCACCGAGTAGAAGCCGAACATGGGGATGGTGACCACGCCGAACTCGGCCACCAAGTTCTCGACGAAGGCCGCGTCGGTGCGCACCCGGCCGTCGAGGAAGGTGAACACCGAGAAGAAGCCAGCGCCGGGCTTGGTCCAGGCGAACAGCTCGGGGTGGTCGCCCAGGTAGCGGTCGAGCCCGTCCAGCAGGATCTGGCGATTCTGGCCGTACACGGCGTTCTTCTGGGCCGCCACCGGCCACAGGCTGGTGCGCTCCACCATGTTCTCGTCGTTGAGGTAGGCCTCGAAGCTGCGCAGGGCTTCGGGGTTGTGGAACAGGATGGAGCCCGAGGCTTCGGTGAGCAGCAGGTTCTTGACGGGCACGACCTTGCCGCCGGGAAGCTCGACCTTGGCCTGGGCGATGGCCATGCCCACACGGGGGCCGGGGAGGCCGATCTTCGAGGCGGTGAACAGGTGCACCACCGCGTCGGGGTCCATGGCCACCAGGGGCCTGGGCCGATTCTCGGCGGCTTCGTAGCTGATGTAGGTGTAGGGGGCGTCTTCGACGATGAGCACACCGCGGCTGCGGCAGACCTCGAGGATGGCCTCGCGCCGGGACTGGGTGAAGGAGATGCCGCCGGGGTTGTGACCGTCGGTGACGGTGTAGTAGAAGGCCACGACCTTGCCGTCGGCCCGGGCCTGATCGATCTGCTGGCCCATGACGACGGGGTCGGGGCCGTCGTCGTCCATGGGGACCGAGTAGAAGCTGGCCTTCTCGTAGAGCTGAGCCCGGGAGATGAGCCCGGTGTAGGTGGGCGCGTCCACGATGTAGGCGATGGGCTCGCCGCTGTGCTCGAACATGGAGCACATCATGGCGATGCCGCCGGTGGCGCCGATGGTGGGCACCACGCAGTCGGGGTCGATCTCGAGGCCGAAGTCGTGGCCGTAGACCCGGGCGAAGGCCTGGCGGGCGTTCACCGGCCCCATGGTGTCGGTATAGCCGTACAGGGTGGTCATCAACGCCCGATGGGCCGCGTCGTCATCGCCCGCTACGTGCCGCAAGTACTCGCGCTTCTGGCCGATGTACTCGCTGGGATCCGACACCTCGGGGTGGGGGTAGCCGGCGCCCAGGTGGTGCAGGGTCATGCCCTTGGCCTTGGCCTCGGCCAGCAGGCGGCCCAAGGCGGCGGCCATCTGGCGGGTGACGGAGACAGGCTGCTCGCGCAGGGTGGGAGCTGGGATGGCAGCGGACATGGCGCACTCCGGGGGCTGACGGGTGCTTCAGCTATCCCCCTGCCCCACCCCCAAAATGCGATGAAGATCAGCCTCGCCGGGGATCACTTGGAGATCTTGACGTCGCCGACCACCCCGACGGCGGTTTCGTAGGTGATCTCGCCGGTGAGGTAGGCCTCCCGCACCATGCGGTCCATGGTGCGCATACCCATGGGGGCGTTGGTCTGGATGACCGACGCGATCTGGTGCAGCTTGTTGCCGCGGATGTGGGAGCGGATGGCGTCGTTGCTGATCATCAGCTCGTAGGCCATCAGCCTCCCCTCCCCGTCCGCCCTCGGCAACAGGCGCTGGGAGATCACACCCTGCAGGGTCAATGCCAGCTGCAACCGCACCTGCTCCTGCTGGTGTGGCGGGAACACGTCCACAATGCGGGAGATGGTGCCGGCCACGCCGGTGGTGTGCAGGGTGGCCACCACGAGGTGTCCGGTCTCGGCGGCGGTCAGGGCCGCGGAGATGGTGTCCAGGTCTCGCATCTCCCCCACGCACAGGATGTCGGGGTCCTGGCGCAGGGCGTGGACCACGGCCCCGTGAAAGCTGTCGGTGTCGACGCCCAGCTCCTGCTGCACAATCACGGACCGACCGGCGCCGTGGCGGTACTCCACCGGGTCTTCGATGGTGATGATCTTGCGCCGCTGCTCCTGGTTCACCCGCCGGATCAATGCGTGCAGCGTGGTGGTCTTGCCCTGGCCCGTGGCCCCGGTGACCAGCACCAGGCCCTGGGGCTGACGCATCATCTCGGCCATGGACTCCGGCACCCCCAGCGCCGCCAGATCCGGCAGCTCCACGTGGCCCACCCGTACCGCGGCCTCCATGCGTCCCATGTGGCTGTAGATGTTCACCCGCAGGTACCCACAGGTGGCGTGGCGCCAGGTGAAGCACAGCCGTCGGGTCTCCTGCCAGGTGCGCACTTGCTCGGGGCTCAGGATAGCCATCAGGGCGGCGCCCAGCGCTTCCTCGCTCAGGGCCTCGCTGGCCATGGGCTGGATCGAGCCGTTGACCCGTAGGGCTGGGGGGTGCCCCACGGTGAGGTGTAGATCGCTGGCGCCTGCGATGGCGGCGTCGGTCACGAGCTGATCGAAGGTGATGCTCACAGGATGTCCTCCGTGACGGATGTGACGGATGTGACGGATGTGTCGGGAGGCCAAGGGACGGGGACCTGCTCGCCGTCGCCACCGTCGGGCTGGGTGAGCCGACCCATGATCTGTGCGCGGGGGACCACGAGCAGGTGCAGCACCCAGTCCTCCGGGTACGGAACCCAGTCCCAGACCGCCACATGCTGTGGGGGAACGCCACGGTCCAGCACCGTGATGAGCGGTCGCGCACGGGGCCAGGGCTGGGGCGGGGTCACGGCGCAGGGCTCGCCGTCCACCCGCAGGCCGGTGTCGCTCCAGTCCAGCCGTTGCCCCTCGAGGGCGACGACCACCACGGGGAACACCCCGAAGCTCTGCAGGTTGCCCCGCAGCGGGTACAGCGCCTCTTCTACGAGCGCTTCGTCGTCGACACCCTCGGCGGCCAACAGCTCGTGCATGTGGGCCACCCGGGGCTCCAGATCATCGCGCTCGAGCAACACGAGCTCACCGGGCTGCAGGCTGGCCAGGTCACCGTCGTCCACAGTGTAGCGACCAGTGGGCAGCAGGCTGTCCTCCATGCCGTAGCTGAACACCGGATCGGCCACTCCCCGCAGCACCATGGCCAGCGACAGCGCCCCGAGCACCGCCGCGGCCGTCACCAGCCAGCCCACCGGAATCCCCCGGGGGAGTCTCGGCAGGCGCAGACGCGACCGAGGAGGGCGGGGGCGCCGCTCGTCCAGGGGATTGGCCGCGGTCACGGTGGGCACGTAGCTGGTGGGGCCCTGGGGCTCCGCGTGCAGATCCTGGCCACAGTCCACGCACAGCGCGAGGCCTGGCAGGTTGGGCACGGAGCAGCGGGGACACTCCATGGGTCAGCCCCGCTTCAGCAGGGCCCGCAGGCGCTGACCCAGGCCCTGCTGGACCTGGTAGTACTCGGGGGTATGGCTGCGTTCGGTGACCTCACCCCGCAGCAGCTCGAGCAGGACGTTCTCGAGCTGTTCGCAGGCGGGGCCGGGCAAGCCCGAGATGTGGAATTGCACCGAACCGTCGGTGCGGATCTCGAGATCGATCACGGCCCGTTCCAGATCAAGTTCCACGGGACCACCTCCTGAACCTGTCCTTGGTGCGGGCCCAGAGCCCACGCTTGCGCAGGTCGTCCAGGGCCAGGCGTGCCGACGCGAGCCCGGGCTCGAGGATCAGGGCCCGCTCCAGTTCTTCTCGGGCCCGCTCGATGTGCCCCGCGCGCTCCCAGTAGACCCCCAGGCGCAAGGCCACCAGAGGACACTCCGCGTCCTGGCAGCGGGCGCGTTCCAGCCAGGTCCTGGCCCGCGGCAGGTCGCCGGCGCCCAGGGCCACCTCACCGCAGTGACGGGCCGTGTGGCTGCCAGGCTCGCGCTCGTGGCCCTTGTCCAGGCATCGACCGGCCGCCGTGCCCTGGCCCTGCAGGTAGAGCACCTCGGACCGGGACAGCCAGACCTCCGCCCCATCGGCCCCAGCCCGCATGGCCTGGTCGGCCCACGCCAGTGCCTCATCGGTACGGCCCAGGCGCGCGGCGGCGATGGCCCGCAGGGCGTGGAAGTCCGGTCGCTCACCCGCCACCCGCACAGCTTGCTCGAGCCAGGTGAAGGCCTCGGTGGGCTGGGCCATCTCGAGCAATGCGCGAGCCTGCCCCGCCCAGGCAGGAGCTCTGCTCCGGTCCTGTTCCAGGGCCCGCCCGTAGTAGCGCAGGGCTCGTTCGAAGCGTCCGCGGCCCATGGATTGCTGAGCCAGGTCCATGAAGTGCTGGAAACCATAGCTGACCTCACCGCTGGCAAGGGGGGCGGTGGCCTCGGCAGCGATGTGATCGAAGCGACCCATCTCAGCGCCTCCGTCCGCCGATGCGGACCTTGACCGTGCCATCCTCGAGCCGGGCCTCCTGCTGCACGTCCAGGCCGTAGCGTTTCATGCGGGTGACCACCTCGCGGTACGCCACCTGCTGCATCAGCAAACCCAGGAAGCGCTCGGACCGCTCGGCCAGCTCGGCTCGGCTCATGTTCTCGCCGTGGGCCCGCACCGTGAGCTTGCCGCGCACGTCCCGGGTCAGCTCGAGGCTGATGTCTTCCCCCCCGAAGAGCATGCAGCAGCGCTCGGCCACCAGTCCCGACAGCTGCTCGGACTGAGTGGAAGCCAGCTCCACGGTCTCGAGATTCTGCCGCAGGGCCTCGAAGCGTCTGAGGGTCTCTTCCTCGGTGGCCTCGATCTCCCGCATGGCCATGCTCGCAGCGGTGGCCGAAGCCAAGCTCGTGAGTACGCCCACGCCGACGTACACGGCTCCACCCCCAGCGACGGTACAGACCACCGACATCAGCCTGCCCTCCGGGCTCGACCCCTGGCCCAGGCACGCAGCTCAGAGAGTGCCACATCACGGGTGCGGGACAGGGGTGGGGAGGCCGACAGCGCGGCCACCAGGTGATGCCCCTCGAGGGGCCCACCCTCGGCGAGGGCGGCGAAGGAACCCTCCACCACCGCCGCGGCGATCTCCGCACCGGAGTATCCCTCGGAGGCCTCCGCCAAGCCCGAGAGGTCCACCCGGCCCAGCAGATCCCCATCGCCGCTGGCGCGCACCCGATAGCCGATGTGGATGCGCCAGATCTCATCCCGCTGGCTCGCGTCGGGCAGGTCCACGAAGAAGATCTCGTCGAAGCGACCCTTGCGCAGCATCTCAGGTGGCAGCGCATGGATCTGGTTGGCGGTGGCCAGCACGAAGACCGGCTCGTCCTTCTCCTGCATCCAGGTGAGCATGGTGCCGAACATGCGGGCGATGGTGCCGCCGTCGTTGCCCTGGTCGATGCCCTGGAAGCCCTTCTCGATCTCGTCGATCCACAACACGCAGGGGGAGATGCGCCCGGCCAGGGCCAGGGCATGGCGGAGGTTGCGCTCGGAGGCACCCACCAGGCCCTCCATCAGCGCGCCCACGTCCAGGCGCAGCAGAGGCTGCTTCCACAGCCCGGCCACCGCCTTGGCGCTCAGAGACTTGCCACAGCCCTGCACCCCCACCAGCAGCGCACCCCGGGGCCACGGCAGGCCCAGCTCCCGGGCTTGGGCGGAGAAACCCAGGGACCGCTGCCCCATCCAGCCCTTGAGGCCCTGCAGACCGCCGACGTCCTCCATGCCCGCGGTGGGCACGAACTCGAGGTAGCCCGAGCCGCGCACGATGCGGGCCTTCTCCGCGATGAGTAGGCTCACGTCGTGCTCGGTGAACATCCCGCCCGCAGCACGGATGCGGGCCCAGATGTTCTCGGCTTGCTCGAGGGTCAGCCCCAAGCAAGCGCTGGACAGCACCCGCTCGGCCTCCGGCACAACCGAGATCTTCATCTGCTCGGTGATCCGCCGAAGCAGCTGGGCGTGTTCGGTCTGGTCGGGTAGGGCCAGGCGATGCACCGCGGCGGACCCCGCCAGATCCGCGGGCAGTCCATGCCCGGGGCCCACCACCACGATGACCGAGCCGCGTTCCCGGAGCACCCTGGCGGTGTCCCGGAGGGCGCGCACCAGCACCTGGCCCCCACCCTGGGGCTGCAACATCGATCCGAGATCGAAGAGCACCCAGAGCTGGCGGCGCTCCTGAGAGCGCATGTGGTCCAGCAACGAGAGGGGATCGGCGTGGGGTCCCGACTGGGCCGAGCCAGGTAGGTCGTGCAAACCCCAGGTCTGGGTCCAGCCGACGACGGGGTCCCCCATGGCGCGGGCCGTGCGACAGATCAGCTCCACCGCACGCTCCTCTTCGGCTGTGTCCAGCCAGACGAGGGGGTAGCGGGCGCGCAACAGGAGGTTGAGCTCAGAGGGCATGGGAAACTCCGAGGTAGACCCGTCGTTCACGAAGGGCCGGCTGGCGCTCGGCCAGCCAAGGCAGGATGGTTCCGGTGACCATGGGCGCCACCACCTGTCCCCCGGCGTCGATCTCGAGGGACACGGGAGGGTCACGATGGTGATCGAGCCGCAGGGGCACGGGCTGCAGGGGCAGGGCCAGGGGCCTGGGCACCCCCGATGGCAGCAGCTCAGCCGCCCGCCGAGCCTCGTGGTCGTCCAAGCCGCGGTCCAGGCCCGGGAGGCTCCGCGCTTCGCCCACCGGGGCATAGTTGAGCATCACCCGGGCTCGCAGATCGCCCTCGAGCCCCGCGATCCAGCGGGCCAAGGGGGCCGCGCAGCAGTCGTGGTGACCCGGTAGCACCAGCAGGCGTAGCAAGAGCCGCCCCCCCGCTTCGAGCAGCGCCTCCACCGCCCATCGCGCCTGAGCGGGATGCCCGGAATGAGCCCCCAGGCGGGTGCCACAGGCATCGCCGTAGTAGCGCACGGTGCCCACCACCCAGTCGAAGCTGGCGGCGAGCTCCCGGGCCAGGGAGGGCTCCCAGCACAGGGCCGTGTTCAGCACCAGGACGGTGTCGGGGAGTTCACGCCGCAACAGGGGCAGGAGACGCCGAATCCAGGGCAGGTGCAGGCTGGGCTCCCCGCCCACCAGGGCCAAAGCCCGAAACGGAGGATGGTGTTCCGCCAGCAGGTCCTCTACCAGTGCCTCGGGGGCCATCCGTTCTCCGGCCGCGCGGGACCGAGACGCTCCTGGGACCGCACAGAACGGGCAACGAAGGGGGCATCCTGCCAGGTACAGCTCATAGGTCGGTGCGATCTCGTGCTCTTCGAGCAGCGTGACCCCACGCCAGAAGACGCGGGTCTCGTCTGCGGGCACCATCAGCCCACGCACGAACGCAGCGGGATCGACATCCACATGAACACCTCGAGTTGCACCTGGAGCATTGGACATGCTCGGTGCGCATCGGAGCCATGCCAAGACAAACCTTGACATTCCCGTCACCAGGGACGCTGGCGCTCACCCCCGTGCCTTCGAAGTGTCGCTGCGGAGCCGGGCCCAGCTACTTGATCAGCTCGATGGTGCCCGGGTAACGATAGGGCTTGCCGTCGTTGGCGGCGATGGCGGCCAAGACCGACATCACGGTGGAGTACAGGCCCAGGCCCATCAGGGGCACAACGCCCACAAAGCAGAACATGCTGAATCCGAAACAGACCAACATGTAGATGGTCATGGCCAAGTGGAAGTTGGCCGCATTTTTCGCGTGGGCTTCGAGGCCGGGCACTTTGTCTTTCTGGATCTGCCACAGGATGATGGGCCCCAGCACATTGCCTACCGGCACGCCCGCGTAGGCCGAAAACGCCGCGAGGTGCGTGAACATCGCCCACTGCCGGCGCTGAGCCAGAGGCATCTCCGGGGCCGGCGCGGGCGGGCCGGCCTGGACCGGCGGCGTGGGCTCACCCTGGGGGGGCTTTTCGATGAGGGCGAGGTCGTCAGCGTTGGTTTCGTTGTTCATGAACCGGCCTTATCGAGCCGGACGTCCCAGCGAAAGAGGCTCTGAAACCCGGGCCTGCTCCAGCCAGCGGTCGACGTCCGCCTTGGTGGGCGTGCGCCGCGTTCCCGCCAGGGCCTGGCCGTCGTCGCGGGTCTGCACGAAGATGCGGTTTCGGATGTACGCGCTTGGCTCGCCCTCTTCCTGCTGGATGAAGGTCATGTCGTAGTAGTTGCCCTGGATCTCGATGTAGTGGATGTCGCTCGAGATGGCGATGAGCTCCTGCTCGTAGTCGTAGCCGTGCTGGTCGAGCACCGGCATCTCGATGTTCAGGCTGTCGCCCACCTGGGTCACCATGGCCGGCCCGACGTTCCACTCGTCCATGTAGTCGCCCACGTGGTAGGCATAGCGGGCGGTGTCGATGACGTACTCGGGCGGGTCCACCGGGGTGGGAAGATCGTCCACCAGGGTGCGGATGGCCGTGTACACGCTGTCGTTGAAGTCGGTGCCGTAGCCGCTGGACAGGATCGAGATGGCGAAGTCGTGGTCCGGCAGCACCCAGAACGCAGAGCTGAAAGCCATGGTGTTGCCGCCGTGGTTCCACACGGGGATCTCGTAGTAGGCGCCGTCGAGCTCGAGCCCCCGCTGCACCATCAGGCCGTAGCCGTAGTGGTTCTCGTCGAACAGGTACAGGGTGTTGACCCGCTCGTCGTGCATCTGCGCCACAAGCTCGTCACTCAGCACCGCGGGGTCTCCGCGCATCAAGAAGTCGGCGAAGTACAGCTGCTGGGTGGCGGTGGACCAGGCCAGGCCCGCGGGACGGGTCCAGGCGTGGTCGGCCACGATGTCCATCTCGCGGGTGCCCATGTCGCCATTCTGTGGGTTGACGCCGTAGCCCACGGCGTAGTCGCCGTCGGCCAGGACCTCGGACTTGCGCAGGTAGGTGCGGTCCATGCCAAGGGGCTGGTAAACATCCTCGAGCATGATGTCCGGCCAGGCGCGGGTGTCGTTCTCTTCGGTGATCAGGCCGGCCAGGGAGAAGTTGGGATTCGAGTAGTTCCAGAACTCACCCGGGGGGTTCATCAGAAAGAAGTCCGAGGCGAAGGTGCCATAGGTCCAGGACGCCAGCAGATCGTCGGCTTCCCCCATCTCCCACAGCGCATAGTCGTAGAAGCCGCCCTGGTGGGTGAGCAGGTGCTCCACCAACACCTGATCGTTCCACTCGGGACCGTAGGCGAACTCGAGCTGTGGCAGGGCCACAGCCAGGGTGTCGTCCAGGCTCACGAGGCCCGCTTCTACCTTCTGCAGCAAGGCCACGGCGGTCTGCTTCTTGGTGTCGGAGCCAATCTGGAACAGGGTGTCGTTGCTGATGGCCACGTCCTGATCTGGGTGACCGGAGCCGAAGGTCGCGGCAAAGGTGACCTGCCCACCCTCCATCACCGCAACCTGCACGCCCGGCGCGTGAGATGCCGCGAGATCCGCCTTCACCGCCTCGACCAGAGCATCGTAGCGGGCATCCCAGCCGGTGTCCTGGGGAGCGGTGTCGATGGGACCTGTGTCGTCTTTGACGTCGGCGTCCTTGTTGCAGGCAGTCAGGGCGAGGGAAAGGATCAGCAGTGCGCGCATGAGAGACCTCGGGTCGTGAGTCGGCCGCGTGTACGCCCCACGGGCATGGATATTCGCCGCCACATAAAAACAGGGTATCCCGCGATGCGGGAATGTTGACGCCGCGGCCCTTGTCATCGTTGCGTCCACCCTGGAAACAGATGGGGCAGGAGGCGCCAGAGGCGCCCGCCGCTGCTCAGGCGGCGAAGATAGGGGGGAGGGGCGGTGTCCGCCCCGGATAGGGGGGGAAGAAGCTGTCTTCCCCCCAAGAAAAGGGCGAGGTCATCGTTGCGGCCAATGGACGCAACGATGACGGAAGCCGACGCCGCTGGGCTCAGAAGCGCAACCCCACCGTGCCCGCCAACACCAGCACCGAGGGCATGTAGAAGCGCTCGATGTCCTCATCGTCCAGCTTGACGCTCGGCAGGTCGAAGCTCCCCGTGGCGGCGGTGAAGCTGGCGCGGACACCCAGGGTGGGCTGCAGCCGCTTGGACCCCAGGCCCATCCCCAAGGCTCCAAAGAAGCGAGGGCCCATGTGCAGGGCCAGATCGGCCCCTTCGGCGTCCTGCAGCCGTAGCGCCTCGACCCCCAGGCCGACCTCCCAGAACGGATGCACCGCGGGGCCACCGTCCATGGCCTCTCGGTAGGCCAGGTCGAGCATGGCGTGGTCCACCCGGCCGATGTCCACCCCGCTGCGCCGGACGCCCAGGGCCACCACCAGCGAGCGCACATCACCGCCCAGGCCGAAGCCCAGGTCCGCCCGAGCCCCCAGGCTGATGGGGAGCCCGTGTTCCACCTCTTCGCCCGAGTACCGCGCCATGGGGGAGTGCAGCGTGGGGAGCTCAGCGTGCAGCCCAACGCTGGGACCGGCGAAGGCCACGGGGGAGAGGGCAGCGACGATGGGCAGGACGAACGACAGAGACACGGCGGGCTCCTGACGATGGCCCAACCGCCCTATCCGGCCCCGATGGGCTCCGCCGGATAGGTTCGGTCCATGCCCACGGCCTTCTTCGTCTCGGACCTCCACGGCGTCGCCGCACGCTACCGCACACTGTGGGATCGGGCCCGGGCCGAACGTCCAGCGGCCATCTTCCTGGGGGGCGACCTGCTGCCAGGCGGCCTGCTACACGGCGCCCACGGGGGCGACCACTCGGGCGACTTCATCGACGACTTCCTGGCCGGTGGCTTCATGGCGCTCCACCAGGCCCTGGGCGACCAAGCCCCGCGCGTTTTCCTGGTGCTGGGCAACGACGATCCGGCCGCCGTCCTGCCCGCCTTCGAGCGGGCCGCCAGCCGCGGAGCCTGGGAGTCCATCCACCTGCGCCAGGTGAAGCTCGGCGAGCGTCCGGTCTACGGCTACGGCTGCGTACCGCCCACCCCCTTCGCTCTGAAGGACTGGGAGCGCTACGACGTGTCCCGCTACGTCGCCCCCGGTGCGGTCTCCCCCGAAGACGGCTGGCGTTCCGTGCCCATGGAACGCCACCTGGTGCGCTTCCACACCATCCACCGCGACCTGGATCATCTCACCGGAGTCGACGAACTCGCCAAGGCGATCTTCCTGTTCCACACCCCTCCCCACGACACGAATCTGGATCACGCGGGTCTCGAGGGTCAGCAGGTGGATCCCGTGCCCCTGGACAGCCACGTGGGCAGCATCGCCGTGCGTCGCCTGATCGAGCGTCGTCAGCCCTGGCTCACCCTGCACGGCCACGTCCACGGCTCGTGGCGCCGCAGTGCGGGATGGAAGCAGAAGCTCGGCCGCACCACCATGCTCAGCGCCGCCCACGACGGCCCAGAGCTGGCGCTGGTGCGCATGGATCTCGACGCCCCATGGGACGCCGAGCGAGAGCTGATCGAACGCGCCGACTAGTCGCTGCGTTCTTCGATCCAGAAGTCCACCCGGCGGTTCTGTGACCACGCGGCTTCGGTCTCCCGGGGGTCGAGGGGCTTGGCCTCGCCGTAGCCAATGCTGGACAAGCGCTTGGCCGCCACGCCCTTGTCCATCAGGTAGCTGCGCACCGAAGCGGCGCGCTCCTGGGAAAGCTCGAGGTTGTAGGTCGCGTCGCCGCGGGTGTCGGTGTGGCCCTCGATGCGGATCCGACGCAGCTCGGAGTGTTCCTCGAGCAAAGCGGCGATCTCGTCGAGCAGAGCGAAGCTCTCGGGCTTGATGGTGGCCCGGGCGGTCTCGAAGTACACCGAGTCTTTGATCTCGATACGCTCGCGGGTGAGCTGCACCCGGGTGGGGTGCACCACAGCCAGCACGACGACCTCTTCACCGCCGTGGACCATGACCTCCTGACGCAGGGGCTGGTAGCCCTCGGCCTGGACCTTCACGATCCAGGAGCCGCCAGGAAGGGTGCTGTGCGCAGCGCCCTTGTAGGTCACCTCCGGCGTGCGATCGCCGAACAGCACATTGGCCTCCACCGGGTTTCCATCGGCGTCGCGGACCCTCACGGCCACGAGGCCTTCCTGGGACACCACCTGGAGCCGGACCCGCGCGTCGTAGGGTGCGCCCTGGGGGATGGTGACGATGGTCTCGTGGGCGTCGAAGTCCGGGGCCTCCACCACCACGGTGTAGCTGCCGGCGTCGAGCTCCACCTTCATGCCCGGCGCTCCTTCGCGCACGGTGCCACCGCCGCGAATGCTCACGGTGGCGCCTTCGATAGGGATGTCCATCTGGTCCACCACGGCCACGGTGACCTGGGTGGGCTCGGGGCAGCCGTCGGCGTCTTCCCAGCTGTCGATGTCTTCGGGTACGTCGGGGCAGCGATCGCCGGCATCCACGATACCGTCGAGATCGCGATCGGGGCCGTCCACCGGAGGGTCGTAGGCCAGAGCCAGCAGCGCGCGGGCCTTGGGAGCGCCCACGCCACCGGTGAGGCCACTGCCCCCCGCCAAGCGCAGCACCCAGTCGCCACCAGCCGGTCGCAGCCAGCCCCCCAGCAGGGCCTCGGCAGGCATGGCATCCACGTTACCGAAGTCCGCGTAGGGGGCGTGTCCTCCCAGCTCGGCGCCCAGGCCCACCGACGGGGTCAGGGCATAGCTGGCGCCCAGGCGGGCGTAGAGGTGGTCGTCCCAGGTGAGGTTCTCCAGCTCTACCGTCGGCGTGCCCACGGTGCCCAGGTTCAAAGCCACCAGCGCGTCGCCGAGCTGGGCATCCAGGATGCCGTGCAGGCTCCAGCCCAGGCCATCGGCGCCCAAGGGCGCCACCGTGCTGGCGGTGGGCAAGCTGATGCGCGAACCCAGAGCCAAGCCCACGGCGTGGGTGCGACGATCCAACAGGCGTCCCTTGAGATCCAGGGAGAGGTCGCCCATGCCCGTCTCGGGGTCAGTGACGTCACCCAGGGAGCGCAGCACGATGGGTAGATCGAGACCCAAGCGCAGCCGCTTGTACGCGACGGCGCCCAGCACATCCAGCTGGTACAGGTCGCCCACCATGTCCACCGGGTCGCCGCCGTCCGGGTAGTAGACCAGGGGCTGGTGGGCCCACTGGACCAGCAGGCGACCGCTGCCGGACAGGTCGTCGCTCACGTGGCTGTCGTCGGTACCCAGCAGGGTGGACGCGTCCACCGATGGCCGGAAGAGCTGAGCATCGATGTTGGGGACATCTCCACCGGAGACACCCTGGGCGAGCGCAAGCCCGCCCACGAAGGCACAGGTCGCCAAAAACATGAGACTAGTCCTCGCGGCGCCGGGTCAGGGCCAAGCCGGCCAAGAGTACGAGGGCCCAGGCAGCGACGCCCGCGCCTTGCTGCTGGCTGCTGCAGGCACAACCGCCCCAGCCGCCCTTGTACGCACCGCCCTGGCCGGTGTCACAACCGAAGTCGTCACAGGGGTCCAGGGGGTTCGTGCCGTCCACCAGCACCTCGGTGCCATCGTCGATGCCGCCTTCGTCGGTGTCCTCGTTGTTGGGGTCGGTGCCGTGCTCATCCACCTCTTCCCCGTCCAGCAAGCCGTCGTCGTCGCTGTCGGCGTCGTTGGGGTCGGTGTCGTGCTCATCGACCTCTTCCCCATCCAGCAAGCCGTCGTCGTCACTGTCGGCGTCGTTGGGGTCGGTGTCGTGCTCGTCCACCTCTTCCCCGTCCAACAGGTCGTCGTCGTCGCTGTCGTCGTCCAGCGGATCGGTGTCGGTGTCGAGCACCTCCCGGCCATCGTCCAGGCCGTCGTCGTCGGTGTCGGCATCGAAGGGGTCGGTGCCGTAGACATCGGTCTCGGAGCCGTCGGAGAGGCCGTCGCCATCGCTGTCGATCATGTCATCGCTGGGGTCCAGCGGGTCGGTGCCGTCCACCAGCACTTCTGATCCGTCGTCGACGCCGCCATCGTCGGTGTCCCTGTCCAGCGGGTCGGTCTCGTAGTCATGGACCTCTTCGCCATCATCCAGGCCGTCGCCGTCGGTGTCGGGATCGTTGGGATCGGTGTGGTAGACACCGACCTCCTCACCATCGGAGAGGCCGTCGTCGTCGCTGTCCGCGTCGTTGGGATCGGTGCCATCGGTGATCTCGTCGCCATCCCCGAGGCCGTCGCCGTCGCTGTCCACCACCGTGGGGTCGGTCCCCAGGGTCACCTCTTCACCATCGTTCAGGCCGTCATCGTCGGTGTCGCGGTCCAGCGGGTCGGTGCCGTACTCGGCCTCTTCGCCATCCAAGACGTCGTCACCATCGGTGTCGGGGTTGGTGTGGCTGGTGCCCAGGGCGGCTTCTTCGTCGTCGCTCAGGCCGTCGCGGTCGGTGTCGGTGTCATCGGCGCCATCGTCGGTGGGGTCTTCGTTGTCGGTGCCGAGTTCGGCCTCGAGGCCGTCATTGTCACCACCGTTGTCGCTGTCCGCATCCACGGGGTCGGTGCCGCCCACAAGCTCATCGCCATCATCGATGCCGTCACCATCGGTGTCGGCTTCGGTGGGATCGGTGTTGGTGTCGTAGGCTTCAACACCGTCGCCGATGCCGTCACCGTCGGTGTCGTCGTCCAATGGGTCGGTGCCGGTGATCCGGGCTTCCTCGCCGTCCTGCAGGCCGTCGTGGTCCGAGTCCTCGTTCAAGGGGTCGGTACCGTAGACCAGCGCCTCTTCGGCGTCGCTCAAGCCATCGTCGTCGCTGTCGCTATCCAGTGGGTCCGTGCCGGCGATCTGCTCTTCGCCGTCGAGTAGGCCATCGTTGTCGCTGTCGTCGTCGAAGGGGTCGGTGCCGAACGCCAGCTCGTCGCCGTCGTCGATGCCGTCACCGTCGGTGTCGGTCTCATCGGGATCGGTGCCCAGGGACAGCTCTTGGTCGTCGGTCAGGCCGTCGCCGTCGCTGTCGGTGGTGTCGGGCACACCGTCGTCGGAGCCATCCAAGGGATCCGTGCGGTCCAGCTCGACCTCCACGCCGTCGCTCACGCCGCCGAAATCGGTGTCGGGGAGCTTGGGATCGGTGCCGAAGATGACGATCTCCTGGTAGTCGGTCAGGCCGTCGTCGTCGTAGTCCTTGTCGTTGGGATCGGTGCCGTACCACCACAGCTCTTCGCCGTCGGTCAGGCCGTCGTTGTCGGTGTCCGCATCCAGGGGGTCGGTGTCCGAGGTGCAGGTCTCGTAGCCGTCCCAGACATTGTCGTCGTCGGTGTCGCGGTCGTTGGGATCGGTGCCGTAGACCCCGACCTCTTCGCCATCGTCGAGGTAGTCGCCGTCGGTGTCGGGGTTCAGAGGGTCGGTGCCGTAGTCTTCGATCTCTTCGGCGTCCGTCAGCAGGTCGTCGTCGGTGTCGGGGTCGACGGGATCGGTGCCGTGTACCAGCACCTCGTCGCCGTCGGTGAGGCCGTCGTCGTCGGTGTCGTCATCCATGGGGTCGGTGCCCAGGTCCAGCACTTCCTCGCCGTCGGTGAGGTCGTCGTCGTCACTGTCGGGGTCGTTGGGATCGGTGCCGGTCTCGTAGATCTCTTCTCGGTCGGTCAGGCCGTCACCGTCGCTGTCGCCATCGAGGGGGTCGGTGCCCGCCTCGATCTCGTCGCAGTCGTCCACGCCATCCCCGTCGGTGTCGGGGTCGGTGGGGTCGGTGCCATGGATGTGCACTTCATCGCCGTCACTGCAGCCGTCGTCGTCGGTGTCGGTGTCCAGCGGGTCACTGCCGTAGTCGTGGACCTCTTCACCATCCTCGAGGCCGTCGTTGTCGGTGTCGTCGTCCAACGGGTCGGTGCCATAGTCGTCGACCTCTTCGCCATCCAGCAGGCCGTCGTCGTCGGTGTCGTCGTCCAGCGGATCGGTGCCGTGGTCATCGACCTCTTCGCCATCCAGCAGGCCGTCGTCGTCGGTGTCGTCGTCCAGCGGGTCGGTGGTGTGGGTGAGCACTTCCTCGCCGTCCAACAGGCCGTCGTCGTCAGTGTCGTCGTCCAGCGGGTCGGTGCCGTAGTCATCGACCTCTTCGCCATCCAGCAGGCCGTCGTCGTCGGTGTCGTCGTCCAGCGGGTCGGTGCCGTGGTCATCGACCTCTTCGCCATCCAGCAGGCCGTCGTCGTCGGTGTCGTCGTCCAGCGGGTCGGTGCCGTGGTCGTCGACCTCTTCGCCGTCCAGCAGGCCGTCGTCGTCGGTGTCGTCGTCCAGCGGGTCGGTGCCGTGGTCATCGACCTCTTCGCCATCCAGCAGGCCGTCGTCGTCGGTGTCTTCGTCCAGCGGGTCGGTGCCGTAGTCATGGACCTCTTCGCCATCCAGCAGGCCATCGTCGTCGGTGTCGGGATCATCGGGGTCGGTGCCCTCGTCGCACTCGTCGAGGTCGGTCAGGCCGTCGCCATCGCTGTCCGTGGTGCTATCCACGATGTCCATCGTCACGACCATGCGGGTGGACTCGTCCATCCAAGAGTAGGTGTCCAGGGCGTTGTTGTCGCCCTTGCCACCCACGGTCCAGTCCCCGTAGGCGCGGGTGTTGGTGTTGGGCAGCGCGCTGCCGGCATAGGCGCCCGATGCGATGCCAGACACCCCGGAGCTCTCGAGGCCGATAGCGCCGCTGGCCATGGTCTTGGCCAGGTGCTGCACATCGGCATCGTTCCAGTACATGTCCAGGCTCGTGCCCGTCCGGGGGCTGTCGAGCTCGAACATGCGCAGGCCTTCGTAGCTGGTCTCCGCGTCCAGGTGCATCCAGTGCACCTCGCCCACGGTGATCCAGACCTCGCACTGGTAGCTGCCCGTAGGCACAGTGTTGCCCAGGTGATCCAGGCCGTCCCAGGTGATGACGTTGGTGACCGGTGACACCTCAGCGAGCAGGTGCAGGTCGTCATCGCTGGTATGATCGTAGACGCCGTCGCCGTCGAGATCGCAGGCCACGTGTCCCGTGCCGTAGCCGTCGGTCTGCAGGTAGAAGCCCGCCTCGGTGCCAGCGGTGGGGTCGTAGGCGTCGCAGGGGTCGGTCGATGAACTGGACCCGCTCGAGCCGCCGTCGAACCAGGCATCCAGCAGTGTGGGGGTGACGTAGCTGTAGGTCGCGATGGACGGTGCGTTCAGGTAGACTGCCAGATCCACCTCGATGGAGAACGACGGCGAGAGCTCGGCGCGGGCATGCTCGTCGAAGCCTTCCTCGGAGGCGCCCAGGTAGTAGTTGAAGGCCGCCCAGCCCTCGAGATCCAACTCGGTCACCGGGTAGTGGCCGCTGTAGCCGCCCTCGGGGACCACGTAGAGGGAAGCGTTTGTCTCGTAGTCCACCGTGAAATTGACGGCGTCGAACTCCCAAATGTACGCCCACAGCCTGCCACCGGGGTCGATGGCGTTGGTCACCGTGAGGTCCCAGCCGCTGGTGTCCTGATCGTCCAGCACCATGAGCACGTAGGTGGTGGAGACCGGCGGCGTGAAGACATCGCCCGAGCTGAGCAGATCGAGGAAGCCACCCGAGGTGGTGTACACCCCAACCTGGCCCGTGCCCGTCCACAGCACCTCTTCGACCGTGGAGTCCAGGATGTCCACGAACAGCTCGGCTCCCGCCTGCAGCTGCTGAGTGAAGCCCAGCTCGGAGCTGCCCTCGGCCATGGCCGCACCCGGCGCCGCCAGCAGGCTGACAATCAGCCCAGACAGCACACATCGGCGCACAGAGCTCCTAGCGGGCGACGCGAGGGCGCGCGTGGGCGCTGCGCGCCTGGGGCTGGATAGACAGTGACTGACCGAGGATGCACGATGCATGGGGATTTCCCTGGGATCGAGGGCAGCCGCATCCCGCACGGGACTCGTGTGGGTTGCGGGCCGAAGACGACGACACCAATAATACAGCAAGATCTGCGCCAGCGGGGGACACGAAAGCTTGCCAAAGTCCTGTACAGCCTCGATGCGGGCGATCGGAGTGGGCCCAGGCCATGCTAAGTTCGAGCTTCCCCCCACCGGAGCGCAGCATGCGACGCAGCACGGTGAGCACGCTGACTGCCGCCTTCCTCCTGGCCCTCGCCGGGGGCAGCCGGGGCAACGGCGACACTGGCTCGACCGACATCCCGCCCCTGGACACAGACACCGGCCAGCCGCCTCGCTACGGCGTGCTCATCTACACCGGCCACGGCGGCGTAGGCTCCGAGGGCCTCGAAGGCTCGATGGCCCACCAGGAGTCCAGCGCCTGGCTCGAGGGCGCCGGGCTCACGGTCAGCCACACCTCCACCTGGCCCGCGAGCTTCGACAGCTACCGCATGGTGATCCTGGCCGCCCCTGGCACCTACGACGGCAGCGCCGAGTTCGTTCCGGAAGAACGAGCCGAGCTGTTGGGCGTCATGAACGCCGGAGGCACCGTGGTGGTCGAAGCCGAGCCCGGAAGCCTGCTGAACGACGACGTGCTCAACGCCTTGGTGTGGGATCTGGGCGGCAGCATGTACACCACCGGCGAAGCCCTCGATGGTCCCGCCGCCCCCTGGGGCGAGCACGAGCTCACCGCCAACGTCACCAGCGTCGGCCTGGATCTGTCCACAGAGGTCGAGCGCGGCGATGAGACCTGCGTGCTCGAAGCCGATGATCAGTGCGTGGCGGTCGCCGCGGGCGCTGGCGCCGGCTGGTTGGTGCTCATCGGCGACGGCAACCTGCTGTCGGACGTCTCTCGCTGGTCCGACGGCGGCCACGACAACGCCCGCTTCCTGTCCAACCTGGCCCAGCTTTACTGAACCGGGAGCCCCTATGCGTATCGAGCCCACCCGCCTCGCACTGATGGGCGTCGTCGCCCTGCACCTCGCCGTGGTCCTCGCCTGCGGCAAGGCCAGCGACACCGCCCCGCCCGAAGCCCCCGAAGGCACCTGGCGCGACAGCGCCTGCGGCCTGCTGTGGCAGGCCGAGCTGGGCCCAGGCAAGCTGTGGGCCGACGCTCCGGGCTACTGCGAAGGTCTGGACTTGGGGGGGCTCGACTGGCGAATGCCCGACATCGGCGAGCTGCGCTGCCTGGTCAACGGCTGCCCGGACACCGCGCTGGACGGCGACTGCGAGGTCGATGGCGAGTGCTCGGATGTGGGCTGTCTCACCACCAGCTGCGATGGCTGCGGCGACGCCGGGGGCGAAGTCGGCTGCTACTGGTCCAGTCAGCTGGGCTCCACCTGCGATGATCCGCTCTGGAGTTCTTCCAGCATGACCGCTGAGACCTCCTGGGTGCTCCACTTCCGAGATGCCAGTGTCAGCCACGATCTCACCACCAGCGTCCACGACGTGCGCTGCGTGTCCGACGGCTGACGCTGGCTTTTGTCCACGCCGCCCGCGAAGGGGACCGTGGGAACGACATTCGCCGTGTCTCTTTATTGAGTCACTAGCTTGACACGCTCCATCGCGCGCGTAAGCTGTGGCGTCTACGGGCTGCTCCATCGTGCAGCTCTCAACTGGAACACTCCACTCGCCCCCGAGGTCTCCATGTCGGCCAACGCCGCCTTCGAGAAAGCACTCCAGATCGGTCGCCCCCCCACTATCCAGCGCCTGTTTCCCAACAGCCGCGCGTTGATCGTCAGCGGTAAGGTCGTCGACCGCGCCATGCGGGCCAAGGGTCAGGCCATGACCATCGCCGCCAACGGCCGCAACCACCTGGTGCTCCGGGGAGCGCTGCAGGCCGCCCAGCGCGCCAACGCCGCCATCCTCGTCGAGATCGCCAAGTCCGAGGGCGGGCGCACCTCCTACTGTGCCGTCAACTACTGGAACATCGCACGCCAGGTCGATGCCATCGCAAACGAACTGGGCATCACCGTGCCCATCGCCATCCACGCGGACCACTACGGCGTGAAGAACGACAAGGACATCGCCGAAGCGAAGGTGGAGCTCCCGTCGTTGTTCGAGCATGGCATCACCAGCATCGCCATCGACGCCTCCCACCTTCCCGACGACGACAACCTCCTGGCGAGCCTCGAGCTGGCGCCGCTGATCCCCGCCTGGGCCGCCTACGAGACCGAGGTCGGCGAGATCAAGGGTACCCAGGGCATGTCCACGGCCGAGGAAGCCCTCTTCCTGATCCGCGGCCTCAACGCCCACGGCTTCGCCCCCGACTGGATCGCACTGAACAACGGCACCGCCCACGGCATCCAGACCTCGGACCACGGCATCCAGGTGGAGCTCACCCAGGAGATCCACGCGGCCCTCGTGCCCTACGCCGTCTCCGGCGCCCAGCACGGCACCTCCGGCAACAGCTCGGATCGCCTGCGCACCATCGCGTCCACCACCCAGACCACCAAGGCCAACGTGGCCACCGCCCTGCAGATGATCTCCTGGGGCGTCCGGGTCAACGACTTCGGCAACGCCGTGCTCGATGACGACGGCAGCTTCTCCAAGGTCCCCGGGGCCGGCGTCACCAAGGAGATTTGGGCAGAGATGATGGCCACCGCCGCGGACAAGGGCCTGAAGGGGGGCAACGTCAAGAAGCTCAACCTTCCCTTCGAGAACAAGATCCTGGCCCAAAAGACCGAGATCCGTGACCGCATGGCCAAGGGTGTCGAAGACTTCGTCTACAACCTGCTGGTCAACGTCTTCAATGCTGAGGACACCGCGCCGCTGGCCTACCAGGCCATCATCGACGCCGGTGGCTACGACATGGGTCCCCTGGTGGGCACCATCGAAGACCCGGCCGAGTGGACCCCCGAGCTCATCCGCCAGCGCGCGTCCCTCATCGACAGCGACAAGGGCCCCGAAGGCGACTGGGACGACTAGCCCCCTGCGACCGTACAGCAACAGACGGCCCCTGGCGTCCTCGGACGCTGGGGGTCTTCGCGTTGGGAAGGGCCGCTAGAGCAGGGAGAGCGCGAGCTCGACCATGTTCATGAACGCGGTCTGCCGCTGCTCGCTGCTGGCCTGCTCACCGGTGGCGATCAGGTCGCTGACGGTGAGAATGGACAGCGCCCGCGCACCGTGGGCCGCCGCGATGGTGTACAGCGCGGTGCTCTCCATCTCGATGGCCAGCACACCGTGGCGCTGCCAGATGCCCCAGGGATCCTCGTCGTCCTGGTAGAAGGTGTCGGAGGTGAGCACGGGGCCCACCCGGACGCTCATTTCCCGATCCCGAGCCGCCTGCCAAGCCTGCTGGAGCAGCCCGAAGTCGGCGCATGGGGCGTAGTCCCGACCGCCGAAACGCAGCTGGTTGACGTTGGAGTCGGTGCAGGCCGCCTGGGCCAGGATCACGTCGCCGATGGACATGTCCGGCTGGAAGGCGCCACAGGTGCCCACGCGGATGAGGGTGCGAACGCCATACTCGCGCACCAGCTCGGTGGCGTAGATGGCGATGGAAGGCACACCCATTCCACTGCCCTGAATACTCACGGCCTTGCCGCCGAAGGTTCCTGTGAACCCTGACATACCGCGGGTTTCGTTCACGCAAACGGGCGCGTCGAAGTAGGTGTCGGCCACGTGACGGGCGCGGAGAGGGTCACCGGGAAGCAGCACGAAGGGCGCGATGTCGCCGGGTGCCGCGGAGATGTGAATGCTCATGAATGTCCTCCGGAGTCGAACCGCGCGCTGATAACACCCTGCGGAGAAGTGGCCCACGCGCGGGTTAGATCGCGCTGCCCAAAGCTGAGAGCCTCCCATGCCATCCAAGGCCTTCCAAGACTGCTACCCCGACGACGTCGCCCACTGCTACGGCTGTGGTTTTCTCAACGAACAGGGTCACCGGATCAAGACCCACTGGGACGGCACGCAGACCGTCACCCGCTTCACGCCGCTTCCAGAGCACACCGCCGTGCCCGGCTACGTCTACGGCGGCTTGCTGGCCAGCCTTATCGACTGCCACAGCACCGGCTCGGGCGCCGCAGCCCTTGCACGGTCTCGGGGCCTGGACATGGAGCGCGACGGCGCCCCCCGCTGCGTCACCGGAACACTCGAGGTTCGTTATACCGCTCCCACGCCCCTGGGACCCGAGCTGGAGATCCGAGGCACCATCCTCGAGGTCAAGGGCCGCAAGGTGGTGGTGGCATCGGAGCTGCGGGCGGGCGACGTGGTCTGCGTGACCGGCCGAGCCGTGATCTTCGAGATGCCCGAAGGCATGGGCAAGGGCTAGCCACTCACCAGCTCGGGCCAGAGCTGCTTGATCACCTGCAGGGCAGGAGCGCGTAGCTCGGGCGCCGCATCCCGCAGCAGATCCAGCGACTGTGCGGTGGCCACACGCACCGCCTCGTAGGCTGGGCGCCACCGACGCTCGAGGCCGGCCTGGTCCAGGGCGGCGAGCACCTCGGCGCCTCGGCCCGAGGCCACCAGTAGCTGGACCGTGGTCCGACAGTCGGGCCACCCTACCGTCGCCGCCTCGGATGCGGCATCGACGACCAGGGTCGTGAGCTTGCCGCCCAGGGGATCGTCGGTAGGGGGCTCGGCGTCATCCAGATCATCGATCCAGCGCGCAGCCCGCAGCTCGGGAGCGACATTGCGCGCTTCGCCTTTGCGCTTGGGGCTCACTTCGTCCACCAGCATACCCGCACGGTCTACCGCCCCCATAGGCCAGGACCGCGACCGGAACACCGACAGGCCACGGCCCGAGCTTCGCGTTCTCGTCGGCGCCGGCATGGCCTGTTCGGGCTGCGCGAGGAAGCGCACGAGATCCGCCACCCAGACGCGACCGGCAGCACCGGAGCACGCCAGACACCACAGCGCGAAGGTCCTGTCCACGAGCAGGAACCCCGTGCGCGGGCTGCTGTGCAGGGACGTCTTCTCGACGAAGCCCGCCCGGCGCAGCCGCACCAGCTGAGACGAGGCCTTGTTGACGTCCATGTCGCAGCGCAGTGCCAGCTGCGCTGCCGTGCAGGGATCCCAGGCCTGAGCCAACGCGCGAACCAGCTGGCGGGCCTGCGGCGCGAGCCCATCCAAGCGCGCCTGGAAACCAGGAGTGAGCAGATCCAGGAGCCCCTCGAAGCTCCGCTCCGGCTCGAGCCCGGGCTGGAGAGCCAGAACCTGGAAGAGCATGGTCAAGTGGCGAGGACTCGCCGAGCAGAGGGCACGCAAGGCCGCAAAACATTCTGGTTGTGTTTCCAGCGCCTGGGCGACCCGGGGCTGCTCCAGGCGCTGTGCGAGATCGAGTACCAGCTGCCGAGCCGGCTCGAGCCCCAAGGCCTGCAGACGATAGTGGGTGAACCCTTCGAACGCACGGGGCGACGAGGCGGCCGTTGCCAGTAAACGCAGTCCCGGATGGGCATGGAGAGAAGCGGACAATCCAGCGAGCCCCACAGCCTTTCCGGCACCTACAACTGTTGCGTTGTCTACCATCAATAGCAGCCCACGGTTGCGCTCGGCCCACGCCCCCAGAGACCAGAGCGCCGCCCTGGCACGCGACTCGTCATCCCTTGGCAGCGCAGCCAGCGCGGCCTGAATGGCGGCACCTTCTGAACCCTTGCCCAAGGAGGCAGACAACCGCTCGAGGCAGGCGACCCAGATCTCGGCGGAGCTGCGGTGGACTTCGGGATCGATGGTGATCCGAAGCGGCAGCCAGCGGTCGTGGAGCTCTGGCTCGGCAACGATGCGATGCTCGAGCCTGCGAAGCAGCTGGCTCTTTCCCGAACCGCGCCCGCCCAGCAGGAGCACATGAGGCGCATCCAGGGGCTCCAAGAGCGAGGCCAACACCCGCTGGAGAAGCGCTGGGCGAGCCGGCGGGCCCAAATCCGCGGGTCTGGGCGGTGCCAGGGCATCGCAGTGAGTGGGCAACCAGGCGTTCGTTTGTTCTGGGGATTCCATGCTCGCAACCTAACACAACGTGGTCGTTTTCGCATAATTTCTAAACAATAACCATGTCGTTGTCGCTGGATGTTTGCCCTCTTTGCGACTGCATGCCTCCGGCCCGCCGAAAAGACGGCCTGCGGCTCCGCGCCCACTGCGGGATGCCCCCCGAGGGGTCCCCGAGCGCTATACACCTACACTTCAGTTCTGTTGTCACCCTGCCAAACGCCCGAGTCCGCAAATGCGCTTCACGAGGCCCATTCTGGTTACTGAACCAGGCCACCCACCACCATCCAGGGGCTGGTCCCCAGTGCAGCGCCCCCCATCCACTCTCCACTCGATTGCTCGGCTCACCCGCTGGCTGGGCTGGCTAGGGACCCTGCCCGTGGCGGCCCTGGCCCTGTTCCTGATGCGCCCCGTGCTCCAGGGGGGCACCCCCACTTCGTCGGACCACATGGCCCACCTCTTCCAGTCGTGGGACCTTTGGAGCCACCGCTTGGCCGGACTGAGGGTGGGTGGATGGAGTGACTGGTGGTTCTTCGGCTACCCCGCTGGCGAGCTGTACCACCCGGGCGCGGATCTGTGGGTGGCAGCCTGGAGGGTCGCGACCCTGGGTCTGCTCGAGTGGGCCGACGGCTACGCGTTGGCCTTCGTGGCGTTCTTCGTCTTCTCGGGCCTCGCGCTGTACCGCTATGGCGCCCGGGAGCTGGGCTGGCTCGCTGGAATGCTCGGCGCCGCCCTGTGGCTGCTCGACAGGGGTGAGTACGAGCAAGGGGGCTGGCTGTACACCGTGCGGGCCGGGGTCTGGCCCCAGGCTTTGGGCCTCGCGTTCTTCTTCGCGGGCCTGACCTGGCTCGAGCGGGCCCTCACCAGCGCTCGGCCTCGTCACATGGCCGTGGCGGCGGTGTTGCTGGGCTGTGGGGTGCTCGCCCACCCCATGGACCTGGTGATGATGGGACTGTGCCTGCCGCTGCCCTGGCTGGCCCGGGCGGTGACCCGGCGCTCCAATGGCCGCCACGCCTTGCTGGTCCCCGTGGCCGTCGCAGCGCTCGCGGCGGGACTGGCCGCGTTCTGGTGGTTGCCTCTGGCTGCCCGCACCTCCTGGACCGAAGCCGTTGGCTACCCCTGGCTCCCCGCCTCCGAGATCCTCGTAGGTCTGTGGAGAGGCACCCTGTTCCCGGGCACGCCAAGCTGGGTGATCCCGCTGGGTGCGCTGGGAGGCTTGCTCGCGGTGGTGCGGCGCCGCCCCGGCGGCGTGCTGCTGCTGATGCTCTTCGCTGTGTTGATGGGCCTGGCGACGTCGGAGATCTCCATGGGCCTGGCAGAGCTGACGGGCAGTGAGGCCCTGGGACGCTTTCAGTACCGACGCTTCACCATCCCCGCCAAGGCCTGCCTGTTCCTGCTGGCAGGCTACCCCGTGCAGTCCCTGCTGGACGGAGCGTGGGCCCTCGCCGGCTCCCCCCGGCTCCCGACTGGCCGCAAGGCCTGGGTTCGGGCGGGACTGGCCCTGGCAACCACGGTCCTGGCCGCGGGCCTGTTGGGCTGGCAGGCCCCTGCCCTCCGGACGCACCTGGACACCCTCGACCTGCCGACGGCCAACTCCGCCGGCCTGTGGCGGGACTACCAGAGCCTCAATGCCTCCATCCGCGCAACCAAGGCCGAACGCCCGGGTTTCTGGCGCGTCGCCTACGAAGCTCGCGAGCACGACCAGTTCTTCTGGTCGGCCCCGGTGTACAACGGGGTGCCCGGCTACAAGTCCGGCTTCACCTGCTGTCGAATCTTCCGGCAGATTCCCCAAGGCCAAGACGACGCGCTGTACCGCGCCCTGTCCGTGGGCATGGTGGTCTCCAAAGGTCCAGCGGAGCGGCCCGGGCTCACCCTCATGGAACAGCACGGTGAGCTGTTCGCCTACAGCTTCGATGACTTCCAGGCCGAGCGCTGGACCCTCGAGGGCCCCGGCACGGTCCTGTCCGGGCGCTTCGAGCGCGAACACATCGAGCTGCAGCTCGATGGCACGGGTCCCGACAGCCGCCTGCGCCTCCACGTGGCGGGGTTCTCACGCTGGAAGGCCACCATGGACGGCCAGCCTGTGGACATCGGCGCCGCGGCCCCCTGCCCGGGGCAGTCCCCCATCCTGATGGAGCTACCCGTCAGCGACGGCGCGCTCACGTTGCGCTACCGACGTCAGCTCATCGACTGGCTGGGCATGCTCGCCAGCGCACTGACCCTGGCGGCCCTGGGCTGGCTGATCAGCCGCCGGCGCCGACTGTGGGACGTTCCCGAGGGCGCCTAGTCCTCCACGCTCCCGTCAGGATGCGCCCGGTCCAGCAGGTACAGGGGCCGCCGCTTGGTCTCGTCGTAGATGCGCCCCACATAAAGGCCCAGCAGCCCGATGGTGGCCAGCTGCACGCCGCCCAGGAACAACACGATGACCACCGTGGACGCCCAGCCGATGACCGCCGAGGGGTCGGTGAGCTTCTCCCACACCGCCCACAGCCCCAAGAAGAGCCCCAGCAGTGCGCTGGCCAGGCCCACGTAGGACGCCATGGTGAGGGGTACAGAGCCACTGGAGAGCATGCCGTCCATGGCGAAGCGCAGCATCCGTCCCAGATCGAACTTGGTACGCCCCGCCGAGCGCGCCTGCCGATCGTAGAGCACCTCGGCCCGGGGGAAGCCCAGCCAGAAGACCATGCCCCGCAGGTAGCGGTGCCGCTCACGCATGTTCCGCAGCTGCAGCAGCGCGCGACGGTCCAGCAGGTAGAAGTCCCCCACGTCCAGGGGGGTCGGAGACGCCGAGAGACGCTGCATCAGACGGTAGAACACCCGCGCCGTGGCGCGCTTGAACCAGCCCTCCCCCGCCCGGCTGCGCCGCCGGCCATAGACCACCGCGTGGCCTTCCCGCCAGCGCTCGAGCAGCTCGAGCACGACCTCGGGCGGGTCTTGCAGATCGGCATCCATGACCACCACAGCGTCGCCGTTGGCGTGGTCCAGGCCCGCGGTGAGGGCGATCTGATGGCCGAAGTTGCGGGAGAGGCGCAAGCCCCGGAAGCGTGGGTCCACCTCGTGCTGCGCCTCGATGAGCTCCCACGAGCGATCGGTACTGCCATCGTCCACCAACAGCACCTCGAGATCGAGGTCTTCCACGCCCCCCAGCACGGCGGGGAGCCGCTCGAAGAGCCGAGGGAGAGCCTCCTGCTCACAGAACACGGGGACGACGACGCTCAGTAGCGGCATGGAATCTGATGGCCTTGGAGGGAACGACAGAGCTGGTCGGGAGGCACCAGCTCGGCACGCAGGGAAGGATAGCGCGCCACACCATCCTGCCACGAGTATTCCGTGCCCAGGTGCGCGCCGCTGTACAAACTGGCGCGCCAGACGCCGAACAGGCCCACCGCCACGAGCACAGCGATGGACACCCCCACCCAGCGGCGGCGCCCCGCCAGGAGGCGCAGGCTGGCGAGCACGCCGAGCAGCAGCAGGGCGGCGGAGCTGATGGAGGCACCCGCAGTCCAGGCCAGGCTGCCGTAGCGAAGCTCCACACTGCGGTCTCCTGCGGGCACCGGAAGCGCCAGCTCGAGCCCATCCGCGCGCCGGATCTCTACCTCCTGGCCGTCCACCCACCCCCGCCAGTGGCCGTCGAAGGGATGGTGCACCACCAGCCATGCGTCCGACGTGCTCGAGACCTCGAAGACCTGGCGGTTGAAGCTCGCGTGCTCCAGCTCGACCCGCCCCCCCAGCTCCCGCTCCCGGTCCTGGCCCAGACCTTCGATCACACAGGCTCCGGGCCCAGGGATGTCGGCCAGGAGTAGCTCGTAGGCGTGGTCCCGATCCACGGCCGCCAGGGGAGAGCTGCACAACCTGGCCAGCTCGCGCCGGAAGGGGGCGTCGCGCTGGTCGTGCTCCCTCACCACGGCCTGCTCCATGCTCTCACCCTGTCCGTGCAGGCCGTAGTAGTACTCGAGCTCTGCCTGCTTGCGCTCGCTCATGTCCTGCCAGCTGGGCGTGGGCCGAGCGTGCTCGATCCAGGTGCCTCGGGCCAGGCTCATGGCAAGCTGAGCCAGCACCAGCGCGCACAGGGGCACGGCCAGCCAGCGCCAGCGCGGACGGATCACCAGCGTTAGCAGGAACAGCAGCGCCCCCAGGCCCAGCCCCGCGACACCGAGCTCGTAGTTCCAGGGGATCGCCTGGAGCTGCTGGGGGTTGATCAAGGTGTGTCGCGGGTTCAGGGCGCTCCAGATCCAGGGTGCCGCGACGTTGAGTATCAGCGCTGAGGCCACCGCAAGCCCGAAGCCTCGCCGCGCGCCCGCCGTGTCCTCTCCGGCCCCACGCCAAGCCTGCCAGCCGAGCAGGGTGATGAGCAGCAGGAGCATCGGGAGCAGCTGGGCCAGTCGGCCGGGAACCCGGAAAGCCTTGGCGAAGGGCACCAGCTCCCAGGCCCAGTGATGCACGGGGGTGTAGCCCCCCAAGGTGTACAGCAACACCACGAGCACCAGGGCGAGCCACAGCCAAGCGCTACGGGCGATGCGCAGGCCGAGGACGCGCCCGAAGGGCAACAACAGGGCCACCAACAGCAGGGAGCTGCCGCCGATGGCGCCGTGCACATCCGCTCGGAGGGGCAGCACGAAGCTGGCCAGAATCCCGGCGGGGGTATCCGAGTAGCTGAGGGTCCAGGTGTATTCCCGTCCCACGCGCCCGCTGTTGCCAGCCATGAAGTCGAACACGAAGGGAAGCAGCAGGGACGCCGACAAGCACACACCCAGGCCCACCCACAAGGCGCAGCGCAGGTAGTAGGCCCGCGCTGTGGGCCAGGGGGCCACCGGAGCGCCCAGACCCGCCCGGCCCAGCGACGGCAGCGCCAAGATGGCCAGCCCGGCCGCCATAGCCCCGAAGTAGGCGAACTGAGGATGCCCCGAGCACACCAGCCACCAGGTGGCCACCACCAGAGCGAAGGGTGCTACACGACTGCGCCGGTCCAGCCACAGCCAGCCCGCAGCCGCCACGACGAACCAGGTGCCCGTCCAAGCCTCCAGCGTGGCCGCGAAGCGAAACATGTCGAGCATACGCAGGTTGTAGACGGCCAGGGTGGACAACAACCAGCCCAGCCACAGGGGCAACCTGAAGGCCCGGAGCAACCGCCACAGCGCCAGGTGGGCCAACCCGAGGGTGACCAGGCGAAACAGGGTGTTCCAGCTCGAGGCGTGCCCCTGCCAGTAGCCGGGCATGATCCCGCAGATCCATGCGATGGGGTGGTGCAGTCCCCCCAAGCTCAGGGCCGCAGCGCTCTGGCCGTGGTGGAAACCCGGCACGTACAGCGGGTAGCTGCCCGAGAAGACCGAGTACAGCAGCTCGAGCTGATACTCGATGGCGTAGACTTGGTAGTCGTTGCCGATGGTCCAGCCGCTGATACCAGGGACCAGCCACCACAGCAGCAAGAACGGCTGCACCAACGCCACCAGATACCAGCCACGTTCTCCCCAGCGAGGGAGGGTAGGTGCTTGCGCCATGGGCGAGCCTGATGGTCGAGGGAACGCGCGGACCGTCCGAGCGTTACGAACGGTACACGGGGCCTGTGGGCCCTGCAAGCGAGCCCCTCCCCTCCATGTCCACAGTCCCACCACCACACCCCGGTTTCACCGCCCGCCTGCAGGCACGCTGGCGGTCGCTGCCCGCCTTGCTGCGCAGCGCGCTGGCCGATGGCATCCTGCCCCTTGCCGTGATGGCGCTGGGCACCCTGTGGATCAGCGGGCCGGTGGCTCGCACCCCCTGGGGGGTGGTCAGTCGCAAGCTCGAAGCCCTGGAACCCATCGACTACGGCGCCACTCTGTGGTTCTACAACTGGGTGGCCCAGGCGCTGGGTCGGGGCGTGCACATCCTGGAGCCCGACGGCGTCTGCGCCCCCACGGGCACCACCCTGGGCACCAACTTCCCCAACTGGGGCGACGCCATCCTGGCTGCACCCCTGGTGGGTCCCCTGCCCTTCCCCACCGGCTACAACCTCTGGCTGGCACTGATCCCGGTGCTGGGCGGGCTCGCGGCCTATGCCGCACTGCGCTGCCTCACCGAGCGTCGCAGCCTGGCGCTGCTGGGGGCCTGGCTGTTCGGCTTCAACGCCTACTCCTGCTTCCAGATCGTGCTGGGGCGCCCCAGCCTGGCGCTGGTGGCGGTGCTGCCCCTGTTCCTGGCCTTCTGGCTGAAGGCCACCTCCACCGACGGCATGAAGGCCGCGGGCTGGTCTCTGCTGGCGGGGCTCACCGCAGGCCTGGCGCTGCAGTTCTATGTGCTGTACGCCGCCCTCATCTGGCTGCTGGGAGCGCTGGTCTGGGTCGGGCGGGTATGGAATCCCCCCCGCACCACCTGGGGGCCGTCGGTTTTCGTGAGCGGTGTGCTGGCCCTGGCGGCGGTGATCTTCAGCAGCGCGCCCTACCTCTACCAAACCACCATCCTTCAGCCCCGCTTCCCTGCCCCCCGGGCCGAGTTCGCCAACCCCCACGGCAGCCTGCTGGTCCCCCCGTGGTCCGCTGGCTCCGGCGCGGCGGTGGAGCAGACCCCCTTGGCCCCCTGGGACCCCGAGCTGTGGCGCTTCACCTTGGCGTTCACCCAGGATCGGTACCAGCGCCTGGGCGAAATGTCCGAGCACGGCCCCGGCACTCTCGACGACAGCCTCGAGACCATGGCCCGTCACTCGCTGCCCTTCGAATACGCCTGGTCGGGAGCCGAGCGACCGGGAGATCCGGTGGGTGTGCTGCCCCTGGCGTGGCTGGCCCCCCTGGTCCTGATCCTCGCGCTGGTGGCCGGGCCCCGAGCTTGGCCTTGGATCCTGGTGGTGCTGCTGCTGTGGGGGCTCACCCTGGGTCCCTGGCTGCTCGGCCCCGACGGTGCCCGAGGCACCCCCCTGCTGGTGGAAGGACAACGCCTGCGCTTGCCCCTGTGGTACCTGGCCCAGGCCCTGCCCGAGGCCGGGTCGTTCCTCAAGCCCGAGAGGCTCTTTCCCGGCTTCCTGATGGCGCTGGCCCTCACCCTCACCGTGGCCCTGGATCGCATCGCCACCCGCTACCAGAGCTGGCTGGAGCGCACCTGGAAGCCCGCTTCGGTGCTGCTGTGGCCCGTCCTGGCCGCAACCCTCATGCTGGTCATGGGGTTCAGTCAGGCCGAGCTGTCCCAAGAGCTCGACGACACCATCCCCTACGAGCCCTGGGCATTCCACCAACAGCTGGCTGCGGACCCCCAGCCGGGCGCCATCATCGAGCTGCCCCTGGGGATGGGCCAGGCCACCGCCGGGTTCCAGCTCATCCATGGGCGCGCCCGCGCGGAGGATCACCACGACGCCATCGCCCCGCAGCGCACAGGTGAGGCCCCTCCCAGTGACTGCTACCAGCTGGACCTGCTGCGGACCCTGTGGGACCTGGGCCGCGGTTCCCAGCTCCCCGACACCCTCGCCCCGGGCGAACTCGAACAGGCCAGCCAAGCTGGCTTCGCCTGGTTGCTCGTCTACCCAGAAGCCTACGAGTCCCACGGACTCCAGGATCTCGGCTACGACTACGAGGCGGTCAGGGGGGTGCTCGAGCGCTCCCTGGGCGCCCCGATCTTCGAGGACGAGCACATCGTGGCCTACGGGCTGTCGTCCGCCTCGAGCGCCCAACAATAGAGCACCTTGTCCCCCATGGGGGCGCCCAGGGCAGCTTCCAGGGCCGGCAAGCGCTCGGGCTCATCCAGCCATGGTCGCCAGCAGAGGTAGCGATAGCCGCGAGCCGCCAGCAGGCTCGACGCCACCTCTGGGTCGCCCAGCCCCAGGGCCCGCTCCACCAAGGCGCCCAGGCGGGCGGTCTGGGGCAGGTAGCTCCGAGAGGTCTGACGAGGCAGCCCCGTGGTGGCCCTCCCGTGGACCGTGCTGGCGATCATTGCGTTTCCACCCTCCCAGCTCCCACCCTCCACGGGAAGGTCCAGTACCGCGCCAGGGAGAGGATCCGCGGCCATGGTCTCGAGAAGCTCCAGCCCGGGAATGGGGCCCGACGGGGGTGGCCACAGATCCCGAGACACCCTCCAGCCGTCGGCCACCTGCACCAGGCCCAGTCCCCACGCCAGCGCCACCAGCCAGCGGCTGCGCGTGCGAGGCCAGCCGGCCGCCAGCAGCAGAGGGATGCCCAGGGCCGCCAGCAACACCCCGCGGTAGTACATGCCGCTGGTGCGGGTGGGGTAGTGCAGCGCCTCGAGCAAGGCAGCCGGGAGCCGCAGGCGGCGGCCCTGCCACAGCAGGAACTCGTCACCGCTCGCCAAAACAGGACCGAGGGCCAGCACCACACCGAGCAGCAAGAGCCCCCAGCCAAGCCCACGGCCACGACCGCCACGGAAGCCGGCCACTGCCGCAAGCAGCAACAGGGGCAATCCCAGGTAGACCAGGTGGCTGGCATCGGAGGCCTGGTGGGCCAGGCCACCCACGCCGAGCAGCAGGCCCTCGGGCTGGGCCACCGGCGCCGGGTAGGGCATGTCCACCAGCTCGAGCACACTCTGGGAACGGGGCTCGAAGGCCAGCAGGATCCCCGCACGGCGCAGATCCCCCAGGTAGTAGCGCGCAGGCAACATGCCCACGGCCAGCGCCACGAGGGCCAGCCCCGCGTGGATGAGCCGTCCCCGATGCAGCAGGGGACGCTGGCCCAGGGTCTCCGCCGCTGCCCAGAGCCCCGCGGCCAGGGGCAGGAACAGCGCTGTCGACGGCGTGGTGAAAGCCATGATCAGCCCACCCAGGGTGCAGGCCAGCAGCCCCAGGCGTCGCCGAGGCCCCCGCACCGCGACGCTGACGGCTAGCAGACAGACCGGCAGCAACCAGTGCTGCAGCTTGGCCACCTGACCGCTCTGGAGCACTCCCAGGGCATAGGGGCACAGCCCGAACGCCAGGGACAGGCCCGCGGCGGTCCAGCTGTCCACGTCGGTGGCCCGGCGTAGCAGCGCCCAGGCTGCCACCACCGCCAGCGCAGGGCTGACCACCATCACGACATTGTACGCCCCCAGCGGCCCAAGCAGCGGCTGCAAGGGGGCGGCGAGCAGCGCCGGAGCCCAGGCGATGAAGCGCACCAACACGGGCCCGGGGTAGCCGATGCGATGGGTGACGCCGCCGTGGGCCTCGCTGCCCACCAGCATGCGAGCGATGTGATCGAAAGCCCAGACGTGGCCGTCGTTGAAGGCCGACACCACGCGGCTGTCCGCCAGCTCCCACGGCGCCAGCCCCAGCAGCCACAGGGTCACGCCCACGGCCACCAGGGCCGCCAGCGCCGGGGCGGCCAGCGCACGCGCCGCCCTGGGGTGGGGCGACAGCGGATCAGCGCTGGTGGACGGCGGGTTCATGGTGGCGCTCGCTGCGGTGCAGGTCACGGCTGTGGGTACCGAGAGCCGCTATAGTACCCGAGAGCGCCCCGATGCACCCCAGCCCACCACCACTCCCGCGCCCACCCCGGGCCATCGGCCGAAGCCTGGCGCCGGCCCTGCTGCTGGTGACGGCCTGTGGGACGGACGCGGACCCAACACCGGCACCCGCCGCGCCCGCTGCAGCCACCAGCCTACTGCTGGTCACCATCGACACCCTGCGCGCCGACCGCATGGGGGCCTACGGCAACCCCAGAGACACCACACCGGTGTTCGACGCCTTGGCCGAACAGGGTGCCCTGTTCGAGTGGGTCTACGCCCAGCGAGGCTCCACCTGGCCGTCCCTCATGAGCATCGCGAGCTCCCAGCATCCGGTCACCCACGGTGTCCGCCACAACGGACAAGAGCTCAGCGGCGATCCCCCCACCCTCGCCCATGTGCTGTCGGACAGCGGCTACCGCTGCGGCGCCGTGCTCACCAACGCCTCGGAGCTGGGCTGGCAGGGCTTCGACGACCTGGTGCCCGTGTTGCAGGAGCCCCGGGACGTCCTGGCCACCGACCGCGCCATCAGCTGGCTCGACGAGCACGGTGACGAGCCCTTCTTCCTCTGGGTCCACTACGTCGCTCCCCACGACCCTTTCCAGCCCAGCGACGACCACCGGGGCTACCTGGACCCCACCTACGAAGGTCCGGTGGACGGCTCCGTCGCCTCCAACACGCGCTTGCTGTTCGGGCAGGGATCGGTGCCCACCGCCGATCGGGATCAGCTCCTGGCCCTGTACGACGGCGAGCTGTCCTGGAGCGACGCGCAGCTCGGCCGGCTGCTCGACCGGCTCGAGGGCAGCGGTCAGCTCGACAGCACCTTGGTGGCGGTCAGCTCGGACCACGGTGAAGAACTGCTCGACCGCCAGCGTTACCCCTTCCACAACGCCAGCACCTACGAGAGCACCCTGCGCATTCCCCTGGCCATGCGCCTGCCCGGCACCGTCCCCCAGGGTGCTCGCTACCCGCAGCTCGCCGCCAGCCTCGACATCGCCCCCACCCTGCTGGCGCTGCTGGGCCTCGACGCGCCGGACAGCTTCCAAGGGCGCAGCCTGGAGCCCCTGATGCGGGGGGAGATCTGGCAGGAGCACCCGGTGTTCTCCGAGATCGAGGACAAGATCCTAAGCGTGCGCACCCCCCGATGGCGTCTGGTGCACAACCCGAGCGAGCACCACCCATCCCTGGTGCCCGGCAACCACATTCAGCAGGCAGGCCTGGTGATCGATGAAAGGCACAACGCGCTGGAGATCGAGGCGGTCGAACTGTACAGCCTGCCCCAGGACCCTCTGGAGCAGCGGAACCTGGCCGCATCGGACCCCGCGACCGTAGCCTCCCTCGAGCAGCTCATAGGCGCCTTCGCAGATCTGTACGGCTGGCGCCTCGGCAACGCGGTACCACCCCAGCCCCTGGATCCGGAGCTGCGCGCTCGCCTCGAAGCCATGGGCTACGTGCTGCCCTGATCCCGCCAGGAGTGACCATGGCCACCACCCGCATCCTGTTCGTCTGCCTGGGCAACATCTGCCGCTCCCCCACCGCCGAAGGCGTCATGGAGCACCTGGCCGCCCAGGCCGGCGCCGACGTCTCCGTGGACTCGGCCGGCACCGGCGCCTGGCACGCGGGCGAGCGGGCCGATGCCCGCATGCGCAAGCACGCCTCGCGCCGCGGCTACGACCTCACCAGCCGGGCCAGGGCCTTCGACCGCAGCGTCGACTTCGAAACCTTCGACCTGATCGTGGCCATGGACGACTCCAACCTGGCCAACCTGCGTCGCCAGGATCGCGAAGATCGCTACGGCAACAAGCTGGTCAAGATGACCGACTACTGCCGCACGCACCCACACAGCGAGGTCCCCGATCCCTACTACGGCGGGGCCCAGGGCTTCGAGCTGGTGATCGACATCATCGAAGACGCCGCCCAGGGCATGCTGGAGGAGATCGGCAAGTGATCTCGGCCGCGCACGCCGCGCTCATCGCGCGGGCGACCGGTGCCGACGTGGTGAGCTGCACCCCCTTGGGGGGAGGAGACATCGCCACGGCGTACCGCCTGCGCTCGAGCGACGGGCGCACCCTGTTCTACAAGACGGCGCCAGGTGCAATGTTTCCCGCTGAGGCCCGTGGTCTGGCCGAGCTCGCGGCGCCCGGTGCCCTGCGGGTGCCTGGGGTGGTGGCCGTAGGCGACGACTTCCTGGTCCTGGAGGCCGTCGATGCCGGCCGAAGGCGCACAGACTTCTTCGCGAACTTCGGACGGGGCCTCGCCCAGCTGCACCGCCACACCCACACCCACTTCGGCTTCGACGGGGACAACTTCATCGGCGCCACCCCCCAGCCGAACCCCCGCTGTGCCGCCGGACCCGGCGTGTGGGCCGCCTGGTACTGGGAGCACCGCTTGCTGTACCAGCTGCGCCAGGCGGAACGCGCGCGCCTGGCCAGCCGCGGTCTGTCGCGGGCCATGGCCCAGCTCGAGGCTCTGGTCCCGCGCTTGCTCGAAGGCACGGATGAGCCCCCCAGCCTGCTGCACGGCGACCTGTGGGGCGGTAACTTCTTGGTGGACACCCACGGCGAACCGGTGCTCATCGACCCGGCAGTGTACTACGGCCACCGGGAAGCCGAGCTGGGCATGACCCTGTTGTTCGGTGGCTTCGCCCCGGAGTTCTACGACGCGTACCATCAAGCGTGGCCTCTCTCCCCGGGCTGGCGTCGCCGGATGCCCGTGTACCAGCTCTACCATGTGCTCAATCACCTCAACCTGTTCGGGAGTGGCTACGGGGGCCAGGCCGAGGGGCTCATTCGGCGCTACGTCGCTCCCTGACGAACCTCGAGAGGGGGCCGTGGTTCAGATCACACAGAACTCATTCGCGAGAGCGAAAGAGATGTGTAAGGTTTGTCAAGCCACGGCTGATATACCCTCAAGCCAGCCAGCCAGAACTGCACCCCGCACCCAGGGACCCACATGCGCCGTCCAACCCATGGACCCTCCCCCTCCCTCGCCCACCGCCTCAGCCTGGCTCTGCCAGCGCTGGTCCTCGGTGTCGCTGCCTTGGCGCCCCAGGCCGCCCTGGCCGTGTGCGGCGACGGTATCCTCGAGTCCACCGAGGACTGCGATGATCTCAACACCACCAACGGCGACGGCTGCGACTCCAGCTGTCTGATCGAGGATGGCTGGGAGTGTACGGACGCCACCTTCGACCTGGACTTCCACGAGGTCGTCTACGACACCAGCCACGGCAGCCCCAGCTGGTCGGTGTCCGCCGACGGCACCACGGTCACCCAGAGCCAGAACGCCGACCCCGCGGTCTACGTCAGCACCATGCCCGCGGTCGGCGTGTCCATGACCTTCGACCTGGCGGTCAACACCTCGAGCGATGACGACTTCATCGGCTGGGCCATCGGCTACGACGCCGGCGAGGGCAGCTCGGCGAGCGCCGACTGGCTGCTTTTCGACTGGAAGCAACTCGACCAGTACAACAGCGAATACGGCTGCTACGGCTACGACGGCCTGGTCATGAGCCGCGTCACCGGCGCCATCGTCGGTGGCGCAGATGTCTGGTGCCACCAAGGCGCTATCTCCGAGGTCGCACGGGCCAACACCCTCGGCTCCACTGGCTGGAGCCAATACACCGACCACACGGTGCAGGTGGACTACTCCACCTCCCAGATCGACGTCTGGGTAGATGGCACCCTCGAGTTCAGCGAGGCCGGCACCTTCCCCACCGGCAACTTCGCCTTCTACAACTACTCGCAGCCAACCATCGAGTACACGCTGGTCGCCCCCCTGGACCAGAGCGTATGCGCCCACTCCGACAGTGACAGCGACGGCCTCACGGACCTCGACGAAGACGACCTGGGCACCGACTCCGACGACGCCGACAGCGACGGCGACGGCGTGGACGACCTCACCGAGGTCGGTGACGTGTCCAACCCCACGGACACCGACGGCGACGGCATCATCGACGCCCTGGACGACGACGACGACGGCGACGGCTGGCTCACCACCGACGAAGACATCGACGGCGACGGCGACCCCACCGACGACGACAGCGACGGTGACGGCACCCCCGACTACCTCGACCCCCTCATCTGCGGCGACGGCATCCTCGAGTTCCCGGAGGAATGCGACGACGACAACACCACCAACGGCGACGGCTGCGACGACACCTGCCGCGTCGAAGACGGCTGGGAGTGCGTGGACGCAACCTTCGCGCTGGACTTCGACGAGGTGGTCTACGACACCGGCGGTGTCCTGCCTATCTGGTCCCTGTCCGCCGACGGCCTGACCCTCACCCAGTCCGAGAACGCCATGCCGGCGGTCTACGTCTCCAACATGCCGGCCAACGGCGTGTCCATGACCTTCGACATGACCGTCAACACCGTCATCGACGACGACTTCATCGGCTGGGCCATCGGCTACGACGCCGGTGAGAGCACCTCGTCCAGCGCCGACTGGATCCTCTTCGACTGGAAGCAGGGCACCCAGACCAGCGGCGGCTGCACCGGCAGCGAAGGCCTGGCCATCAGCCGGGTCTCCGGCGCTGTCACCGCCAACACCGACCTATTCTGCCACCAGAACGCCGTGAGTGAGCTGGCCCGCGCCGCCACCCTGGGCTCCACCGGCTGGACCGACAACAACACCTACACCATCCAGGTGGACTACTCGACCTCCCAGATCGACGTCTACATCGACGGCGTCCTGGAGTTCAGCGAGACCGGCACCTTCCCCACAGGCAACTTCGGCTTCTACAACTACTCCCAGCAGGACATCGAGTACACCCTCGTGGCTCCCCTGGACCAGACCATCTGCGCCGAGCTCGACAGCGACAACGACGGCCTGATCGACAACATCGAGGAAGACCTGGGCACCGACCCCGAAGACGCCGACAGCGACGGTGACGGCGTGGGCGACCTGGCCGAGGTCGTGGACTCCGACGATCCTGAAGACACCGACGGCGACGGCATCATCGACGCCCTGGACGACGACGACGACGACGACGGCATCCTCAGCGCCGACGAAGACGTGGACGGCACCGGCAACCCCGCCGACACCGACAGCGACGGCGACGGCACCCCCGACTACCTCGACGACGACGACGACGACGACGGTGTGCTCACCGCCGACGAAGACTACGATCTCGACGGCGACCCGGCTGACAACG